>Ga0307434_1000060_pt1 | contig 97719 bp, 78 predicted proteins | sample SalMarWE160220MG_FD_202156 | JGI IMG/M metagenome (GOLD analysis project Ga0307434, IMG submission 202156) | Salt marsh sediment microbial communities from the Plum Island Ecosystem LTER, Massachusetts, United States - WE1603-220 | ecosystem: Environmental > Aquatic > Marine > Intertidal zone >... | reverse complement strand
CGTACCATTTGTTACCTCCTGATACGCACGTTTACATTCCGGCCGGTCGGCTAACTTTGGCCGGGCAGGATTCAAACCTGCTGAATTGCACCAGCTTAACTTGGCGCACGGTTTGTTTTTTCAAATAGGGTTCTTTTTAGACAGGATTTACACGATAAATATGGATTTTTGTGTTTATAAATGATTTTTCCCTTATTTAGTTTTATATATCTCTGTCATCATGTTATCCTGTCTACTGTATTCTATTTGTTAATCATTATACGAATCTAAACACAAAAAGGCGGGCAAATTTTAAAAAAATCTCCGTGATACGGCGTTCATTACCGCGGAGAACGCCAAGGACGCAGAGACAAAAATTCATGTAGATAAAAGCCAAGATTCACGAAGAAATAAATAAGAAGTGAATGGTTTATAGTATTTGGTATATAGCCTAACGACCAACGACTATATACTAACGACTAATTTTAACCGCAGATTTTGCTGATTACGCGGAAGAAAAGAAAAATCGTAAATCGCAAGTCGTAAATCGTAAATAACAAAGTCTACTGTATTCTGTCGTTCGCATTTGATCGCAATCAGAAGCGAACTTCACACATACCATTCAATCTCATCGAATCCGGCAGGGCTCAACACAGATCGGATAACTACAAAGCTCGCAGGTTGACAGCACTTCAGTGCTGGTAATCCTTGTGGAGCGCCTGGTTAGGGCATTAGTTTCATTAACTCAATTAATTGGGTATAGAGGTCATCAATCTTGTCCCGAACTGCTTCTACGGATTTCCCTCCATCCATATATATTCTCATTGTTTCTATAAGATGTAGCTCTTTGGCAATAATATGTAATTTTTCTTTAAATCCATTGGGAAATTGTTCAATATTGTATAAGCTTAATCGCGATAGCAAGTAGCCAATTCCTGAAGCTTCGGATTGTAACTCCTCAAGCTGACCTCGTTCGATCATCTTCTCAGCACGATCATTTAAGTTGTGCAGCTTTCTGGTGTTTGAAATAATAGCATCTTTGACTTGACCAAAGGAATCTTTTGAGACGGGAATAGAATCTATCTCAGTTTGTTTTAAGGATTGTGCTTGGCTCATAGCATTTTCAATTAATTTATTTAATTCGTCACCACATCCCAGATAAAGTCTCATATTAGCGACCTCATCTAAAGATTCTGCCAAATCACGTAATTGTTTATCCAGACCTTTTTGGATTGAAGTATCTTGAGTAGCTAATTCTCCTAAATCAGTGGCTATCTGTTTATATTGAGATCGCCACATGTCTAACCATGGATTTACACTACGATCCTCTTGCTGCTCAGCGAAAATAATTACGTCAAAAATCAGAGGTGCAATCTGTGAAATCAAGTCAGAAAATGGATCATCCTCTGTTTTTTCAAGTTCTGCCGACGATAGATGAGCTTTGACTAATTCAACAACTTCATGGGGTTCGGCTGGACGGGATTCCGTGATGTGCCTGACATAAGGAATTTTATTACTATAATAAACGGGTTGACTCCCCTTAGGCACCAGCAACACTAATACGGCTTTTTCGTTCTCGAACGCAAATCGTGCAGTTGGAGTAATTGCTGGCTTAATTGTGCCTCTACAGATACCTTCTACTCGGCGCAAAAGTTCGTCTCTGCCTTCATTTTTCAGAGCACTATCAATGCCGACAAGGTCTCCATCATCAGAGACACCTATAAGAATAGTCCCATGGTTTGATGTAGCAAAAGCCGCTATTTCTTTTCCAATATCACGAGCATTTTGAGGGAACTTAGATTTATACTCTAAATCTTGATTTTCTCCCCTTGCACGTAATACCGGCAAATCTTTTGACAGTTGAGCATTAGCCCATTTTGGAATTGCCATGGTTGTTTCCTTAAATATACTAGGGACAGTAGGGCTGTTGAAAAAGTCCCAGAGTAACGGTTGAGATTGCCGGGCGATTCGTCGAATCGCTCCCCTTCCACCATTTTGTTATTAATTGTATCAACATTTAACTCCTAAGAAGCTGTCTATATAATGCCAGCATAGAGACACCAGCAAAGTCACTCTTCGGATTCTACCCGCATCAATGTGCTTACTTGCTGCTTTGTTGTGCCATAACGCCACAGCTCAGTCTGGATTAATTTCACTCTATGCTGACGTATTGGTAACCGGCGGATATATCGCCGCGGTTCAGGAGCGACGCGTCAGCGGCGTCTCACTGGGACCGCTTGTTCGCTCTTATCATCCATTGCCAAATCCAAAATCAACAGAGTATTTTACATTAAAATCTTGGTTCACTCGTTGGTCAGACCCTGTCGTGTTTCTGGCAACAGATATCGTACTCTTCCTATAGTCGCCAATAAAGCCGGGGATGAGTAATTCACCGAACCAGTACCAGAGTGGAAGAGCATTCGGCAAGATGTTGCCGATGCGTGCCCTTTTTCCTTTGCTTTCTTGTGCATCGACCGCAATCGCTGGAACAACCAGAATACCTGTTGCCTCTGCTTTTTGTTGCGCAGACATAAAGGGCAATGAAGGTGAATCAAACTCAAAGCACCCCATATTCCAAACGGGAGAACTGCAACCCTGAGCAGGTGCTGCGAATGCCAGAGGCTCGAAAGTGCAATAGGTTTTGACTAATGAAGGGGGTGTAAAAATAAAATAGAATGAGTTTGGTGTTATATCCAACATGAGTGAAGCTTGTTTTCGTCCGCTTCCCTTGACTTCGTGGTAAAATTCGGTAACTAAACCCTCATTATCCACACGTTTACACTGAACCAATACGGCATATGTAGAGTTCGAGCGGCAATCTGATTGGTAAATTGAACGATTAATCACCAAGCCAATGTCTGCTCCAGTCTGATATTCGCGAGTTGACTTCTTAACAGAAGTGTTCAAGAATATTTGCTGCTCCTTAAGGCGACTAGCAACTGTATTCCATGCGCTCATGCTTGATCGCGAGTCAAAATGATCAACGAAGTCTTCTGTCAAGGCACGTTCATCAATAGTCTCATCCATTCGTATTCGATTGTCGAGACGTCTACCAATATGTCCAGAAATCTGCAAACATGGTTGGAATAACAGCTCTTTGATGGTATCTGTTAACCAAGGGTCCATAGGCTTCCTTCCTCTGTTAGTATTATTAAAGCGAACAAGTTATTATATGGTTTTCCTGATAACTCCCCGGAGGAGATATCCTCAGACCGGGAAAACTGGTCTTTTCGGCCATTTTCTATCTCGATAACACTCCTTTTCCAAAGCCTATAAGTAATCCTTCTGGTTTCCGCATAACATCCCGAACTTCTCGTCTTTCAGATGAATTCCATGCCGCTGCCGTGCCCTTATAAAATACAAAGAGACTTTGATCTGTCAAGGGATAAAATAAGAGCCTGGTAGGATGGGCAGGTTTTCCTGCCCATGCGGTTTATTATTCTCTCATCACAATTTCCTCCTTTTCAGCATGGGCAATCGAGTTGCCCATCCTACCGATCCCTAAGGAATGCCTTACGGTATTGCCCCACTATTATCACGTCGATGGTATTTCAGCGTAACATTCTGCCGGGCCAACAATTGTCTTCTCAAGGCCATTATCGAAGAAAAACTGTCTAATACTGGTGCATAGGTGGCATTTGCCGGCGTAACATTCCGCTCTTTCGTATCCCTTCTTTTCAGCTTCAGCAAGTAAGCCGTAAGGCCCTTTATTGAATAGCGTGCCGATTAAATCATTTCTCCATGGATCAAATTGTTTCCAGATATCTTCGAGTGGTGTTTGGTTGATGTTACCGAAGATTATGCCGCTGCACGTGCCGCTGAAGACGTTGCCGATCGGGTCGATGTGCACACCCTTGGCGCCGAGAAAACTTGTCCGGCAAGTATCTTTATACCGTGTCGCGGGCATCCCCTCGGCTATGCTCGGGACAGGCTTGCCCGCGATTCGAGGGCGAGACGCCCTCGACACGAGTTTCGAGGAGGCGGCCAGCTCGGCTAAATTTCCGCCGGCCCGGCCGGTGAAGCGGCAGGGGTAGTCTTTTATTGCATTTAAATACTGCTGTTCGAGTTCGGCGGGTGAGAGGTTTTTCATGTCAATTGGATTATCCAGATACTTTTGCCAGCGAACGAGCACTCGCTCGGGGCCTAAAATATCGACTGCAATATCGGATAACCGGCGTACCAATTCAGCGTCAACGTATTGTTGGTGAAACGGATCGGTGCTGACTTTGAAACGATTCATTCCGAGCTCATCGAGTCTCTTTAGTCGCTGCCGGATAATCTTTTCACTCGTCGCCCAGAATCCGTTCGTCTCGATTAAATCGACTTTACCTAAATTTTGTTTTTGTGCTTGATCCAGAATTTCCTGTAAGTGGTCCCAGTACAGAAAAGGTTCGCCGCCGGTGATGTGAATCTTCGCATTGTCGCCGGCGAGGATTTTCAGCGACTGCCATGCATTTATGGCGGTATCGACAGGCATCAGCCCGCCCTTATCCGGGCTGCAATTGTAATAGCAAAACTCGCAGGCGCAGTTGCATTTGTACGTCAGCATCAAACCCGCCGAACGCCATAGCTTGAACTTGGGCTCGCTGCGCGTGGTTCGGCTATTGTAGATATTCTCAGACAGTTCAATCATTGTAAACACAATTCAAAATGCAAAATTATTTACTCAAACTAACCTATTCATCCTGTCATCCTCCGCAGGACGCGGCACGAGCCGTCCCTCGCGGGACCTTACGGTACTGCGAAAGTCCGTCGATCCGGCGCCGGACGGATAGGGATCCAGTAACGTGACGACAAAATGGATTCCCGCTTTCGCGGGAATGACAAACACTGTTTCCGCATTTTTTATTTTTGATCTTTGATATTTGATTCTCTCTTTTTTAAGTGGATTTGAATCACGGTAATATCGGCCGGCGTGATGCCGCTTATTCGCGAGGCCTGGGCAAGCGTACTGGGCTTGAAGGCCGAGAGTTTCTCTTTCGCCTCCGACCGCAGATGCGCGATGCTGTTGTAATCCAGGTCCTCCGGCATCTTCTTTTTCTCAAGAGTTCTCAAATTCGCCACCAGCCGCTCCTGCTTTGCTAAGTAGCCCTCATACTTGGCGTCGATTATTGCCGCCTGTAGCACATCTTCGTTAAGATCCATCCTCCGAATATCGGGATTTTCGGCCAGCGTCCCGCTAAGAGTTTTATCCGTCCGGCGAAGCTGGTCCCACAAAGTTATCCGGCCGGCATCCTCCGTCGTCATCGAGGTCTTGAGATAAGTCTTTAACTTATCGATTTGGTCGAGCTTGTTTTGAAACTTTGTCCATCTTTCTTCACCGACAAGGCCGACCGATCTGCCGATCTGTGTGAGTCTGCGATCAGCGTTGTCCGCCCGCAGAGACAATCGATACTCCGCTCGTGACGTAAACATTCGATAAGGTTCGTCGATGCCCTTCGTGAGTAAATCGTCAATCATCACGGCGGTATATGCCTGGTCTCTTGTGAGCACGACCGGCTCTTTGCCCTGTAATCTTAGGGCGGCGTTTATACCGGCGATAATTCCCTGTGCCGCCGCCTCCTCGTAACCGCTGGTCCCGTTTATCTGGCCGGCCAGAAACAGTCCCGATATCTTCCTGGTTTCGAGATTCGGCTTTAACTGAACCGGCGGACAATAGTCATATTCAATCGCATAGGCGTAGTGCACAATCCGGGCATTTTCCGTACCCGGCATAAGTTTGAGCATTTGCTCCTGGATGTTCTTCGGCACGGAGGTGCTTATGCCGTTACAGTAGATCGTCGATATTTGTTCGTCTTCGGGCTCCAGAAATACCTGGTGGCGATCCTTATCCGCGAAACGCATGATCTTGGTTTCGATGCTGGGACAATATCTGGGGCCGATGGACGTGATCTGTCCGGAATAAAGCGGCGCAAGGTGCAAATTGTCCCTCAAGAGCTTATGTATTTTTTGATTGGTATAGGTAATCCAGCAGGGAATCTGCGGCCGGTCGATTCTTTCGGTCATAAATGAAAATGGCACCGGTTTTTCATCTCCGTGCTGGACTTCGAGCTTGTCCAGATCCACCGTGGCTGCATCGAGTCTTGCCGGCGTGCCGGTCTTGAGCCTTTTGAGTTCGAGGCCGATCTGCCGGAGGCTGTCCGAGAGTTCGTTAGCGGCGGGCTCATCAAGCCGGCCGCCGGCGCGTTGCTCGGGCCCGATATGCATTAAGCCGCGAAGAAATGTCCCCGTGGTCAGGATAACAGTTGGAGCATTATAAATCCTTCCGTCACTGCATCTCACTGCCCGCACGCGGTTTTGTTCGGTTATAATCTGTGAGGCCATCGCTTCGGCAATGGTTAGATTCGGCGTTTGTTCGAGCAGCATACGGATGTGATTTTTGTACTTGTATTTGTCGGCCTGAGCTCTTGGAGCACGGACAGCCGGGCCCTTCGAGCGATTCAGCAGACGAAATTGAATCCCCGTCGCATCTGTCGCCAGCCCCATCAGGCCCCCGAGCGCATCGACCTCGCGCGCAATCTGCCCTTTGCCGAGTCCGCCGATAGCCGGATTGCAGCTCATCTTTGCTATCGTTTCTTTGCTAATCGTAACAAGGCAGGTTTTGGCGCCGATTGTAGCAGCAGCATAAGCAGCCTCAACGCCAGCGTGACCGCCACCTACTATAATGCAATCAAACTCATTTGTCTTCGTTCCGTTCGACATATTTGGTCAGTATAGCTTCTTAAACCTTTTAATCAAGACAAGTTCGATGTAACCTCAACCATTTGCAGCGATCTCGTGATTTAAAGATGTAGTATCCAGAGTGTGATTCATACAAAAATATTTGATTGACAATAGGTATTATTATGGTATAATTATTATACCATAGAGTTTGAATTCGATTCCAACAAGAGTCAGAGCAATAAGAAAAAACACGGGATTGATTTTCGCCAGGCCCAGGCAATGTGGGATGATTCCGATTTGATTGAGATTCCTGCAAGAACCAGCGATGAACCAAGATTTCTGGTAGTTGGAAAGATTTCAGGAGAGCATTGGTCAGCAATCATTACCTGGCGGCGTGAAAAGATAAGGATCATCTCGGTACGACGATCCAGAAAAGAGGAGATTGATATTTATGAAAGCTAACGAATTTGACAAGAGATTTGATGACGGTAAGGATATCTCTAAGTACCTGGATATGTCAAAAACCAGAAGGCCCGGACAAGAGCAGAAAAGAGTAAATGTCGATTTCCCTCTGTGGATGATCCGCTTTTTAGATAAAGAAGCAAAACGTCTGGGTGTGCCTCGACAATCCATCATCAAAGTATGGATAGCCGAACGCATGGAAAAAGTCTCATCTTAAGTTCAGAACGGTTCCTTTGCTGTCAGCGCGACTGCCGATGCAATGGCAAAATTTGCCGTATGGGTGATGCTTATACTTATATGTTTGATGCCAAGTTCGGCGGCAATTTTTTCAACCTCTCCGCCGAGAGTCACCTCAGGCTGACCTGCGGCATTATTTATTATCTCTATATCCGTCCAGGCGATCTTGCCGCGCCATCCTGTGCCCACCAGTTTAAGAATCGCCTCTTTAGCGGCGAAGCGACCGGCTAATTTCTCCACCTCATTCTTATTCGCCCCGGCATAAGCCTGCTCGGCGGCGGTGAAAACCCTCTTGACGAAACGCTCGCCGTGCCGCTCTATCATCTGCTCTATCCGCGGACAGTCAACCAGGTCTATGCCGTGTGCAACAATTTCCATCTCTCGATCCAAATCAGTATTTCGTCGTTATTGCCCGCTCTGGCTTTCACTCTCTGATGTTTCACTGCTGGTATTGCTGATTCGATAAATCTTTTCCAGGCAAAAATCCACGAATTTGTCTGTTCTACTGAGTTTCGCCTCCCGCCTAATTTCGGCATTGAGTTTATCAATAACCTCGTTCTGGCGATCTAAAAGAATTTTCTCTTTTACCAAATCCTGTACATCTTCAAACGGCTCATAACCGGCTATTTGCTTTTCTTGAAGCTTCATAATAAAAATATGCTGCTTCGTTACAATTGGCCCTGCCACGTCACCAGCTTCCATCTTACCAGCTTCAACCGCAAGGATATCATAAGGCGCAGCTAACGACGAGGGCTGCAGCGACCTCCACAACCCGCCAAAATCTCTCCAGTCCCCGTGCGAATATTTCTTTGCCAATTCGCCAAAGTCCTCGCCTGATTTTATTAGTTCAAGCAACTTATTCGCCCGCTCTTTGCCGAGCTGCCAGCGGTCTTCGTTCGGGTCCGCCACTTCCAACTTGTCCGGTTGAATATCAATCAACCGAAACCTTATCTTCGCAGCTCTGGCGAAATATTTGTCCTTTATCCGGTTGTAGCAATCCATCAGCTCGCGATAGGTAACCGGACTGTTAACAGGTAATTTCGATCTCCTGTACTCATAAATGAGCATATCTTTTTTTACCTGCTCCTTGAAGCTCTTCTTATCCATCAGCTTTTGTTTAAGTTCATCGTCGGCCCTGGCCTGGTCACCTCCAAAGTTGAGAATAAATTTTCTGTACTCATTTTCTGCTGCCTTATCCAGAGCTTCGTCAATATTCCCTCCCGCCTGCCTTTTAGCATGTTGATAAAGCAGAATATTCGAGATTTTAGCCATAAGAACTTCTTCAAGCTGCCCTTTGGCCTGCTCTTTAAACTGCTCAAGCTCGTTCGCTTGTGCAACAGGCCTGAAATACTCTTTTGGCGAAGCAAACAATCCATTTAGCCGTGTTCGCGAGTCGATGATCTCATCGCTGGTAAGAGTTTCGCCGCCGACCATCAGCACAAATCCACCCGCAGCTTCGACAAGCTCTATCTTCTGCGTAAGCGCTCGACGCTCCTTCTCAGCCTCGGCCAAACGCGACTTATCAGCGTCACAGCCACCGAATAACATGAGTATCAATACTGATAAACAAATATACCTACACATATCTCAATCTCGAACATACTGATTAAAACCTGAAGATTTATCCCGACACATCAGGATTACCTTTCAGGCCGATTTCGTCAGCGACCTCGCGCATACCCATAATAACATCATTGATAAGCTCACCCAATTCGACGCCCAACATCCCGGCACCTTTTTCGATGATATCCCGATTCACACCCGCAGCGAAAGATTTCTCTTTCCATTTCTTTTTTACCGACTTGGCCTTCATGTCCATCACGCTCTTGCTCGGCCGCACCAGTGCTGTCGTTACGACGAGCCCGGTCAGCTCATCAACAGTGTAAAGCACTTGTTCCAGCTCACTTTGGGGCTCAACGTCGCTACATATTCCCCAGCCATGAGAGACCACTGCCCTGATGTACTCAGCCGGCCAGTTTTCGGAGGTCAGGATTTCTTCGGTCTTGTGGCAGTGCTGCTCGGGAAATTGCTCATAGTCTAAATCGTGGATTAATCCAATAACACCCCATTTTTCCTCATCCTGGCCAAATTTGCGCGCAAAATACCGCATAACCGCCTCTACAGCCAAAGCGTGTTTAATCAAGCTATCATTTTTATTGTACTTTTTCAGCAATGAAAAAGCCTCTTCACGGCTCGGCTTAATCCCTGTCATAGCCTGCTCCTTGATACTATAAAATCGACATTGTTCTCTCTCTATAAGAGCAAATGCCAACCTAATCAAGTTAATCTAAAAGTAAGTTCGCAAAATTGCAATTCTTATTTTCCAAATCCAGTCAGGTATATTCTTTCCTCCATGAGCGTCAAGTCCCGCCTTTACTAGCTACAAACTTACTTAAAATTACAAAATTAATTTCAATCTCGGTATTCAGTAGAATTAGAAATGAAAAAATACTGGCTTATTGGATTGTTGGCGATAAGTGCATCTACTGGTTGCGGTCCTGATATTGTCTATACCGACCGCTTAAAATGCTTGAGCATAAATGTGTGTATATAGCACCGCTCGAAAGCGAGAAGCCGCACGTAGGAAAAGTCATCAGGGATTGTCTTGAAAAAGAATTCATGAGGCAGCAAATTGAGCTCTGCGATCCAAATACGGCAACGGTTTTCTTCAACGGATCAACTTTTATGACAGTAAGAGGCAGTGGAGCCGTATCGAGCCAAGCAATCGAAAGCGTATCTCTTGTAGGCAAAGATATCAACGGGGAAATGTTATTGTCGGCATCTTACGATAACAAGGAGCGGTATTCAGCCAGTAAGCTTGCACAACAATTCGGCTCGAACCCGGCTAAAAAGCTCAAGTAAAATATCGACTCCGAACAGTACCTCTTCGATTTTCGTAATGCTTGCTAACCGCCTTGCCTTATTAAAATCTCCGAGCGGCACCAATACCGATACCCCAGGCATCGCCGGTAAGCTGGCATTCTATAAAGCAGGAAGTGTTCTGGTTTACATCGTAATGTGCGCCAACATAGCCGCCAAATTGTGATTTTTCCTCGATATCGCCTGTGGCTTCTGTAAAAATCTCCGCATTCATATCAACTGTTCTGCCACTGATATCGAGGTCTCCATTCACAAAATGCAGGAATGGACCGCCATAAATACTTAAATTATCCTCGACTCGCCAAGTTGGGCCGCCTGCGATTTGGACCTCACAGATGCCAATCTCGGCATCGCCGGAAAATACAGGATCACTCACCAAGCTGATACTTCCATCACCAGGTTCCAACCAGGTAATCTGGAATAATCCGCCCCAGCTAATTTTGTCATCCTGCCAGAAAGTCGCTTTTGTTCCAAAACCCCAGGCAAATCCAAAACTGCCATCAAATCCCTTATACTTATCTGGAGTGGCATTGTCAGGATAAATGTATTCCATATCGCATTCGGCATCGGCGAAACCCAGACGCAAGAATGCGTCCCAGTTATCGTTGATACCGTAGCCGACCCTACCCATAATAATATTCGATTTAAAATCATCAATATTATGCTTGTATTTTCCGTCTGCTCTATAGACACCAAGCCCTGGTATGATATCGATTTCTGTAACGTCGGCATCAGCTTCCAAATCCATTGTTTGGTGGCCGTACTCAATGCCGATATCCCACTGGTCTTGTCCGAGGAGGGCTTTGGGGGGACCCATCGGGGACAAAGCAAGAACTGCCGAGTTAGATACGGTTACTATCATAAGGGCAACAGCCAACAATGCTATTTTCTTTTCCATCAGTCACAATCCTTTCAATTAATCCTGTTTAAGACTTCTCAGGCCTTTTTGCCATATATGACATATCGACTCACATGAACATAAAGCTTTCTTTTTTTTTAAGATTTGACATTTAAAAAATAGGTCGCAACATTGTTAAACTCGCAATTTTTCACGAAATAACAAATAATTCCTTGATAAAAACCCCTCTAAATCGCCACTTCTTCTATTTTTTCCGACATATAACAGAAAAAAACATGAATCTTTACCGCCTCAGCAGTATTACTGCTGCAAGATACTGAATTTTGGGCGAAAAACCGGGCATTAAGATAGCTGTAATCCAGGAAGTATACTCAAGAGTTTGCAACAAAACTCTGGGATTAACCGGCGAGTACATTCATAATCGGCCCTGACAGTATTAAGATGGGCAAAAATAGGCCCGATAATCAAAACTCAACACGCTGCAGCAATAACCCAGCAAATCCTAATCTATAGTATTTCCTCTTGACATATGTGTTTAAATAATGTATACTTATAGTTGTAGCATCTGGAGGTGTGGTGAAAACTGTTTTCCTTTCTCGGAAGTTTTCCCTCACCAATAATTTAGCCGTTTATGTCCGGTACGTGACATGGACGCGGACGAAAAATTATGGTGTGCTGCTAAAACAAAAGTAAAAGTACTTACAATTTTTGCGAGAATTCAATTATGAAAAACAAAATTGAAAAGAACGTGATAAAATCCAATACTTTTTTGGCTCTCCTGGCGATAGCCATATTAACAACGGCTATCACAAAGACAGCAATGGCAAAATCACTTTATGTCATTGCCGATATCAAAGGCAGCAGTGAAGATAGAACACAACCGGTACAAGCCTACGATATTGGGATTGATGGTACTTTGATTTTTCAGGCTCAACACGATATTCCTCATAGCATGCTTGGTGCCGTGGGTATGGCAATCGATTCGGATTATGGATATGTATTCATCACGTACGAGCACTCCGGTGATATCCAACTGATAGAAGCAACAACAATGTCTGACGCAGGTAAAACGAGAGCCCCGGACGCAATGGACTTGGCGGGCATCGTATACGACCACGAGAAAAGTTTACTGTACTGCATGGACCGTAGAACAAACTACTTGTACGTCTATAATTGGTTTCCGGATACCGCCACACTAACTCATGCGCCGGGCTCGCCATTCAGACTACAAAACGCTTTTGCATTCGGTATTGCTCTGGATGAAATCGATGACCTTCTCTATGTGGCGAACGCCAGCAATACAATTACTGTTTACAGTACTTCTGACTGGTCATTGGTGGATACAATCTCAGTTAGCCGCATTGCTATTAGTATCGCAGTAGATGTTACAAACGGCTTCGTTTATACCGGCGGAGGATATGCAGGTAATATGTTCCTTACCCAGTATCACCTGGCTACGGATACTGAGGCTGAGGTTCAGGTGGAGCCGGATGCCGGCGTGATGGGGCTTGGAGTGGACACAGACACAGGCTTTGTATATATGAGTACCGGCAGAGACACCGTTTCTGGCGGGGACAATCTTCTGGTTTATGACACTGCACTTAACCAGATCGATATCGTCACTGCCATTGGAAATCCTACAGGCCTGGCTATTCCAGGCAAAGATATCGGTTACAATCCACTCAATCTCAATAAGCAGGTTCTCAGAGGTGCTTCCGGCGGTGCTGGTCCTGATGACACTAAGACTGTAGGCACAGGCGACACTTATACCTATGGTATTTACTTCGATAATACAAATGATTATACCGTAACCGATGTGTCTATTGTTGACATACTCCCAACAGAGGTAACTTTTGTATCGGCTGATGACGATGGAGTGAACGGACATTATGACTATGACGAACAGACTGGGATACAAACTTACACATGGACATATCAAGAGCTGCCGCCAAGAACATCTACACTTTTGGAGATAACCGTACAGGTAAAAAAAGAAATAGCTGCCAGTACGATCATTACGAATTCGGTGACGATTAACAGCAACGAAACGGCACTGACAACAACAAGTGTTGATGTTATTGTAGGGAACAATCTCTTAAACCTGAAAAAAAGCATTATTGGCAGTACCGAGGGTCAGGTCACCCAGGTCGAATCCAACGATATTATTACCTATGCCATCGACTTCGATAACAAAAATAATGATTTCCCTATAACAGAAATATCCGTTGTTGATACCCTCTCAAAGGACGTAACCTTCATAAGCGCTAAGGATCAGGATGGTATAGAGATTGGAAAGTATGAAGATAAGGAGTACATTTGGACATGGTCAATTGAGTCTTTGGAGCCGAAAGAAGAGATTCATATAGAGTTAGAGGTCTCTGTAAATCCGGATCTTCCCCTGGGCACTACGATTACCAACATCGTCACTATTGACTGTAATGAAGCGCCGCCATCTTCGACAAGTGTTGATGCTGTTGTATCCTACAAACGATTGAATATCACGAAAAAAGCCATTGACAGTTCCGGGCTGGAAATCGAATGGGTAGACCCAGGTGAGAGATTCACCTATCAGATCTGCTTCGATAATATTGACAACGATTCCGAGGTAACAAATGTGTCCCTCAGTGACACACTCCCGAGTGAGGTAACTTTCGTATCCGCCGAAGTTAACAATCAGAATTTTATCGGTTATTATGATCTTAAGAAGCACACCTATACAGGAACACTTAAGTATCTGGAACCGAAAGAAGAAGAGATTTGTTTAGAGTTAGTGGTAGATGTCAATGAAGGTACGCCCTTGGGCACCATAATTAGCAATTCCGTCATAATCGACAGCAATGAAACGCTGCCGGTGACAGCGGATGTTAATATCGTCACTGGTGAACCCTTATTTAGAGTTGATAATCTGAGTATAACTCCCAACGTACTCAGACGTAATGGCACCTCACCGAATATAATGGCAGTCGTGCAGTTCCCGGATTGGGTTAAACAAAGTAATATCAACCCAAATGATCAACCGATACTTTACTACGGGAACCGGGCAATAGATCAAGGCGGTGGTTCATATCCGTCTGGAACCGACAACAACGGGCCAAGAAGGATTAGTGTTTTATTCAATAGGGCCAAATTGATAAATGCTTTGTATGGTTATGGAGCATTTACATTGAGAGTTGAAGGCAAACTCATAACAGGCCAATCCTACTACGGCGAGGCAATTATTCATTTAACCAGATTCGTAGGTGATTAATCTTCCGGCCTCGCTTATTGGCTTTTGCTAAGCAAGACAGCAAGAGCAAAAAATAGTTGTTTAGGCATTCGTCCGGTGTCTGTCGATTGAATGGCCTTAAATGTAAAGTTGGGCAGGGAAACATTCCGTACAACGTTTGCTAACGTTTTACGCTCGGTATGATTTCGCGTACTGTTGATTCTGCTATTTTTCGGCCTTCTCGTAGCTCTCGAAATCAAAAACCAAAATGCCCCTCCCGACTCCGGCCGTATCTCCCCTTTTAGCAAACTGAAACGCCATATACCGGCCGTCGTCGCTTACCACAGGATTCGTAGACTTATAGCCGGGATAGTCTGCAAAGAATGTCATGCGTTCTGTTTGTCCAGAGCCGTTAAGAGCCAGCTTGTAAATGTCATTGTAGTGTATTCCTTTACCACTGTGCTTATCACACTCGACCAGCGTGTGTTTGCCATCGGGGAAAATGCCTTCCGGCTCATCATATTGATTCGGCGCCTGCGAGTAGTTGACCACTTTGCCGGTCTCGATATCCAGCCCCATGACTTCCGTACCCTGATAACCGTACGCGCTGAATATCAGCTCCTTCTCATCCGGCGGCCGGAAGTTCTGTGTCTCAAGCCCCGTCTCAAACGGCAAATCCCGCCTGTCCAGAATCTTCTTCCTGTTCGCCAGTCCGGGCTTGCCGTTTTCATAGACGATATCCGCCATATAGAACGCCCCGCCCTGCGTCCAGGCGATTCGCATGTTCCTGCGCGAGACCGCCGGGCCCTCGGAGCATTTCTCGCCCAGAGGAACCGGCGGGCCAGAGAGATCCTTCTTCAAAACCCACAGTTCCGCGTTCTTCTCGCTCCGGCTCGCCTGCGGATTATTCGTATCGAACTTCCGCGCTCCCGAAAGCAGAATGTCACCATTCGCCAGATACAGAGCGCGCGTATAACCCTCATGATAGTAGCGATGCGTCATCGCACGAATTATTTTCGTGCTCAATTCCACTTCATAAACATCCCCGAAGGTCTTTTCGAGAAACAAAATCCGCTTGCCATCGTGCGAAAAGTCCGCCCTCTGGCCAAAGTGCGTCACCTGCTTTATATATCCCGGCAGCTCATCCAGCGGCGAGACGCCCTCGATAATCGAAGTCTGCCCATAACAAATCGTCATTAACAGCGTAACCAAAGCCAAAACAGCAAGTTTTCTTCCTCTGCACTCCATGTTTTTCTCCTGTCTATATTTATCACGTTGTGCTGAACATTTTCCGCAAAACACTTATAAGCGTTCCCAGCTCGAAGTAATTCTTCGCCAGATGCAAATATACTACCTTCGGGCCAGGGATGCGAACCTTGCCCGAAACGTTTGCAAACAGTGCCTGCTCATTGTCGCTATGGTCCTTCTCGAACGAAAATATCAAATCCTGGCCGGAAGCAACTATACTCTTGATATTACGCCTGCTCGCCTTGATTCGCAGTTCAGCCAAATCCAGCAGCAATCCAACCTCATCGGGGAGAGATCCATATACATCCGTCAATTCGCCCTTGATCTGCTCCAGGTCCTCATCGCTCCTCGCAACGGCAATTTTCCGATAGACATCCATCCGATGCCGGTTAATCGGTACGTAATTTTTCGGTATATAAGTGGCAAAGCCCAGGTCGACGACCGCCGTGGGTATCGGTTCGACAGGCTCGTTCTTCATTTGTTTAACGGCATCCGTCAGCAGCTCGCAATACATCTGGTAGCCCACAGTCTGGATATGCCCCGACTGCTCGGAGCCAAGAATGTTGCCGGCGCCGCGGATTTCCAAATCCCGCAGGGCAATTCGAAAGCCCGCCCCCAAATGCGAATATTCCTCAATCGCTTTAAGGCGTTTGGCCGCCAATGGCGTAATCGTCCGTGACATCGGCAGCAGCATATAAGCATACGCGCGATGCTTATACCTGCCCACCCTGCCGCGAAGCTGGTGCAGCTCCGCCAGGCCGAACCGGTCGGCATCGTTGATGAAAATCGTATTGGCATTCGGAATATCCAGCCCCGATTCGATAATCGTCGTGCAAACCAGCACATCGGTCCGGCCGGTCACAAACTCGATCATCGCCGTCTCAAGCTCGCTCTTGGCCATCTGGCCGTGGGCGATGGTAATCTTTATATCGCCCATGAGCTTCTGAATCTCCCAGGCCTTTTTCTCGATTGTTTTTACCCGGTTGTGCAGAAAAAACACCTGTCCCTGCCGGTTCAATTCGCGATAAATCGCCTTCTTTATTAGCTCCTTATTGTAGGCGGTCACGGTTGTCACTATACTGCGTCTGTCCAGCGGCGGCGTCCCCAGCGAGCTAATGTCACGCAATCCCAGAAGCGACATGTGCAGCGTCCGCGGAATCGGCGTGGCCGTCATCGTCAGAATGTCAACGTTTACGCGCAGTCTCTTGAGCTTCTCCTTGTGCTCGACGCCGAATCGCTGCTCCTCGTCGATAATCAAAAGTCCCAGGTCCTTGAAACGCACATCGCCGCTGAGCAGCCGATGCGTTCCTATCAGCACATCGACCCTGCCGGCCCTTGTCCTGGCGATAATGTCCTTCGCCTGTTTTCCCGTCTTAAAGCGGTTCAGAACCTCAATGCAGATGGGAAAGTCCGCGAACCGCTCGGTAAAAGTCCTGCCGTGCTGCACACACAACACCGTCGTAGGTGTCAGGACGGCAACCTGCTTTCCGTTCTCGACAGCCTTGAACACCGCTCGCATCGCAAGCTCCGTCTTGCCGTAGCCCACGTCGCCGCAAAGCAGCCTGTCCATAACCACGGCCTGCTGCATGTCCGCTTTAATTTGCCCGGCCGCGGTGGTCTGGTCGGGCGTCTCCTGATAGGCAAATGACTCTTCGAATTCGACCTGCCAGTTCGAATCTTTTCCGAACGCGATACCTCCCGCACCCTGGCGCTTCGCCTGAACTTCAAGCAGCTCTGCGGCAAGGTCCCGAACGGAACTCGCCACTTTGTCTTTCTGCTTCTGCCATCGTTTCGAGCCGACCTTACTTAAAGTAGGCCGTTTCGGACTCGTCCCGATATATTTCTGCACGAGAGCAATATTACGAACCGAGACCTGGATTTTCACGCTGTTGGCATATTCGATTGTCAGGTACTCATTCGTGCCGCCCTTTTCCTTTATCGTCTGAATACCGGAAAACCTGCCGATGCCGTAGGAAGCATGAACGACATAGTCACCCTCCTGCAAATCGCTGAGCGTATCGACAGGCGAACTGACACGCGTCGGCCTGCGCCTTCTTCTAAGAGCGTACTGCCCGAACAGCTCGTGGTGACTAATGATAATCGTATCGAGCGAGTCTATGACGAAGCCCTGGTGTATGAAACCCGGCAGCAGCTTGAATCTCGCCGGAATTTCCTTGTCGATATCCGACGCGATTTCTCCCACACGTTTGATTTCCGCCGAGCTTTCACAATACAGCAGCACTTTTTTGCCCTTTTGCGCTTCGGTTAGTAATTCCTCGAGCGCCGCCTTATGCCCGGCCCATACCGACGTTGCCTTGTGCTGAAACTGCTGCACGCTTTTGACATCAACCTTAAGAAAATCATCAGGTTGCGCCGTGGCGAACCTGCAGATATGAAGCTGCGTAAAATGACCCGCCGCCTTGTAAATGTCCCCCCAGCTATAAAGCCGCGCCGGGTCTTCGGTCCTGTCCAAAAAGACCTTTGCAACATCTTCGATTTCGCCAGGCTCTTCGAAAACGATAATCGTATCTTTGGGCAGGATATTTATAAAAAGCTCTCTTTGCCCCACGGCGGTTCCACACACCGCCGAAACAATTTTGAAGCTCCTAATCTGCCGGCTTGATCGCATCGTATCCAGGTTTATTTTGCGAATGCTTTCGATAGTATCGCCGAAGAATTCAATGCGAAGCGCCTCAGCACCAATAGAGCTTGATGCCCCACCATCCCCAAGCTTCGCTTGAGGCTGCCACACTATTTCATTTACCAGCGGGGCATAAATATCAACTATCCCGCCGCGACGGGCAAACTGGCCCGGCAAATCGACCCTCTCAACACGCTCGAATCCATTTTCGACGAGCCACTCAACGACCGTTTCCGGCGAGACTTGCCTTTCAACTTCCAACTGAAGACTGCCCGCCTCTATCGCCTCGGGTTTCGGTATCGGCTGGCAAAGCGACTGGATCGACGCCGGTATGATAAATTGCTCGGATGTCGTGTCCCGTATGCTTCCGAGGCACTTCAAAGTGTCGCGGGCATCCTGCCCGCGATTCGAGGGAGGGACGCCCTCGACACGAGATACGAGTTGCGAGATTCGAGATACCAGCATCAACCTCTGGGCCCGAATTTCATCGGTGGCGTCCGCCAGGTCTTCTTCGCCCTCCCACGCGCCGAAGGCCTCAATCGGCTTGCCCGTAAAGGTATGCAGATCATCGCCGGCCTTATCGGCATCGTCAATATGTGGGCGCACGTACAGAATCGGCCGACCGGTGCTTTGCGATATGAAAGCCACCAGCATCGACGCAAATGACCCCCACGTCCCCTCGACCATAACCGCCTTTTCGCTCCCGGCGGCACTTTCAAGCCGAGCGAGTATCTCTTGAACGGTCCTGTCGCGCCCAAGCTCCATAAAGCCATTGTACGTAAAAGCAAACGAAGAAACAATCCCAAGTTCCATCGAACGGAAAAACAGTTTTTTTCGATAGAATCCTTCGAGAAAGATTTCTCTTTTAAGTCCGTCAATTCGCCCCTTGACAGGCCCACTGCTATCGGGCATTATTAACCATACGCAGGGACAAGCTACGTCGGAATTAATATCTCAAACTGGCCGATTCGCGCTGTCATCTCTGCGAAAGCAGGGAACCAGTAATATAGCGATAATGTGGATTCCCGCCTTCGCGGGAATGACAAATCGGGTTTTATCGTCAATAAACTAATTTGTATGTTATTGAGAAAACCATATAAGATTATGTTGGCAAGGAGAAAAATTATGGAATTCAGGAGAATAGAATCAGATGTGATAGAAATACTGCAAGAGCAAAGAGGGAATTATCAACTTGCGTACCAAATATTTAAAAAGATCGAGCAAAATAATCCAGAACTGGCTGAAGCACTCTTAGGAGAATATCCGACAGAACAAGGAAATCCTCCGATGGGTGAGAATGCAGGAACATATTACTCAGTTGCAACATTCATCGCACATGCATTGAACTATTTTGAAGGTAGCAATCTGAATATCAGGAAAGCTTTTCTATTGTCCGAAAACCTCAGAATCGAAGAAATCGAAGCAGGGAATCCAGAAGGCCTGTCGATATGGGCATGGGAAAATCAACAAGATTAAATGCGAACAACCGCCTGCAACATATTTGCTGAGGCGAAGCGTTAGCTGATCATCCGAAAACTCGGTACAACGCGGCTGTTCAAAAAACGGCTGTAAAAAATGCAGTTTAACCCTGGTTTTTGCGGTCACTTATCGCTTTTAGAATTCTCTTTTTGCTGTTGGCAAACGCGAGTCTATCCAGCTTGTCCAGAATTGTCCGTTCCGCAGCGCTGCAAAAATCCGGATTCTCGATGAGCGGCAAATAATCCGCCTTTGCTTCTCGGTAAAGCTCTCAGGGCGATGATGTATCCGACATAGTCTCTTGACAAAACTTTAGAACTGCGGTTAAACTGCTCGTTAAGCACCGTAAACGGACGGCTTGACTGACGCTGTCCATGCGGATCGTAAGAACCGCCAGCCGCGGCTGTAAACGGACGCCGCGCCCGCGGCAACGGTTATGGCCACGTTAGGCGTCTTGCAAAGATTTTATAAGGAGGTCAACACATGACAACTGAGATCGCCGTAGAAGAGCTTAAAACCGAGGACTTCATAAGCGAGAAAGTCAAAGAAATCAAAAACGCCGTCGGCAATGGAACGGCGATCAACGCGCTTTCGGGCGGCGTTGATTCGTCCACGGTCACAATGCTCGGACATCGCGCACTCGGCAACAATCTTAAAACCGTATTCGTGGAAAACGGCCTCATGCGAGCGGGAGAACCCGAGCAGGTCGTGGGCTTTTTCCGGGAACTCGGCGTTACCGTCGAAGTCGTCGACGCTCGCGAAGAATTTTTCGCCGCACTCGAGGGCGTCACGGACCCGGAAGAAAAACGCGAGGCCATTACCCAGACCTTCTATAAAAACGTATTTGGCCGGCTCGTTAGGGAAAGCGGCGCCAAGCATCTGCTCCAGGGCACGATCCTGACCGACATCGACGAAACGGTCGCCGGTATCAAGCGGCAGCACAATGTCTTCGAGCAGCTCGGCATCGACCCGCAGGAGGCCTTCGGCTACCGCATCATCGAGCCACTCATTCAGCTTCGCAAGGACGGCGTAAGAACAGTCGGAAAGGCACTGGGCCTGCCGATCGAGCTGTTCGAGCGCATCCCGTTCCCCGGCCCGGCGCTGGCCGCCCGTGTAATCGGCGAAGTCACGCCCGAACGCATCGAAACCGTCCGCAAGGCAACCGTTATCGTCGAGCGGATGCTCAGTGACACCGGCGCATTCCAGTACATGGCCATCCTCCACCAGGACCGCGTGACAGGCATGCGGGATGGCAAGCGCGACTTCGGCCTGCAGATCGAGCTGCGCTGCTGGGACAGCGTCGACGCACGGACCGCAACGCCGACAAGGCTCTCGTTCGATATCCTGGAAGAACTCGCCAGCGAGATTACCCGGGAGGTGCCCGGCGTCGTCAGTGTCACGTACAACATTGCCGGCAAGCCACCCTCGACAATCGAAGCGGTATGATATGTTAGGCTGAATGATAATTTTTGCCGTAACGAATTAAGTAAACATAATTGAGGACAAAAATGGGCATTCTCTGGGAAGTTGTACAAACCGGCCTGATGTACGGCCAGAAGCGAAAATCCGACACGGTCGAGGAACGAGTCCAGGCCCTCGAAGACCAGCTTCAACTGACGCAGAACACGATGCGCCAGCTCGTGAAGAAGCTTGAAGAAATTCACGGACTCGATATAGACGGTGACGGAAGGGTCGGTTAGTCCCGCCTAACCTTTCGCAAAAAGGCTGCCGGGCAGTTGTTTTATCAGCCCTTTGAGTCGCAGCGATATTAGAGTCGCGTTGACGATTCCCGGCGTCAGATTCGTATCGGCAATAATTTGTTCTATATGTGACGGCTCTTTCGTCAGGTAATCGTAAATCTTCTTTTCAGCATCACTCAACTTCAACTGGCTCTTATCGAACAAAGGCTGTTCCGCCCTGGCGGAAGCCTCCGTCGCGGCGTTACTTACGTGCTCTTCCAACTGCTCGCCGATCTGCCCGAGCGCCTCCATCACATCCTCGACCGACTCAATCAGCGTCGCGCCCTGCTTTATCAACTGATGCGCCCCCCTGCTCAGCGGTGAATCAATCTTACCCGGAATTGCCATAACTTCCCGGTCGTAATCCAGTGCGGCTTTCGCCGTAATCAACGCACCCGAACGCAGTTCGGCCTCGACGACAATTGTCCCGAGTGACAGGCCTGCGATAATCCTGTTGCGCGGCGGAAAATTCACGGCTAAAGGCTCAGCCTCCAGCGGCAATTCGCTAACGCAGGCGCCGGATTCGGATATCAGCTCGAAGAGCTTCTTATTCTCCGGCGGAAAGATTCTCGACAGGCCGCAACCCTGCACGGCAATGGTTCGCCCGCCAGCCGACAACGCTCCCTGATGGGCGGCCGTATCGATCCCCCGGGCCATCCCGGAACAAATCGTAAAGCCCGCTGAGCCAAGGAAATGCGCGAATCGCGAAGCCTGCTCCTGGCCGTACAGGCTGCAATGCCGCGCGCCTACTATCGACATCGCCAGATTGTCCTGCCGGCCCAGGCTGCCCTTGACGTACAGCACGGGCGGCGGGTCGTAAATCTGCTTCAAGACCGGCGGATAACGCTCATCAGCAAAATTTACCAGCCAGACGCCGAGCTTGCGGGCCAATTCCAGCTCGGCCCCGGCGTCGAATTTCTCGCGGGTCGAGGCGATTCGCTCGGCGGTTTTGTAGCCGATACCGTCGATTTTGGCCAGCTCGCTAACCGAAGCGCCCAAAATCCGCTCAGCCGAGCCGAAATGTTTGATCATCTTTGCAAACGTAACCGGCCCTATGCCGTCGGCCCTGATAAGCTTGAGCCAGTTTTCGATATCCGCCGAATTGCCCTGCGCTTTTGCCATTGTGACATTTAACCATAAACAGCCCAACAACGCACAAACAAAAACCCGGCAAAAGCCCGTTTTAGCCGAAAATCAAATTCTCAGTTTAAAAAACAGCCAAATTCAGGCCAATATTCCCATTTTTGTCTAATGCCTTATACCCTTACGTTCTTTATATTGTAAGATTCAAGTCACGAACATTTCTTGCTTTTTTTCAATTTTAGTATCAACATTTGGCTGTTGGGAAACGCTTTTTTTAGATAGTGGGTAAATAGCACCTCGCATATTGATTGTGACAGCGTCTGAAAGTTTTACCCTAACATGTGCTTTTTGCCTTTGTTTTATTGGATTACCCAGTTAAAATTAGTTGCAGAGGTGCCCTTTCATTGACGAACGGAATTGATTATTTCCGGGCAGACAATTGAATGTAGGTAAATGAGCCAGAGGTAAGAATTGGTCAAGAAACGCAAGGTTACTCAACGTCAATCAAAAGGCGGGAAAAAACCGATGAAACCGTGTCCGGTTGATCCCAAGATCATCGACCGTCTCGGAATCTATTTTGACGTGTGCAACTCCGTCATGAAAGGAGATGAGGAATTCTGGTTCAGGGAGCAGGCTAACATAAATTGGGAGCTGGCGCCATCAGCTTTGAGGTATCCAACTGATAATGAAAGAAACAAGGCGTTGGATCTTGTTTCGGAATTCAAGAGGATGGCGGAGATTAAGTTGACGAATCCCCCAGGGATTGAGGCACAGTTGAAATGGATTCAACTTGCGCGCCACTACGGCTTACCTACACGCTTGTTGGACTGGACGAGAAATGCCGGAATTGCACTGTACTTCGCCTGTAGTGATGAGATAAAAGAGGATGGGGGCGTATATATTCTCAATCCCAAGAACTTGAATTCACAAGCAAGATTAGCAGGGTCAAGAGTAGGATTGGCACGATCCAGGGTATTCGATGCTGGTGCAGATGCCGAAATAATCAAACCTTATCTGGAACTGTCTGGCGCTCAACACGAAAGAGGGTGTCCGAGCATTGCCATTCACCCGGTGTGGAACTCAGAGAGGATTGTTCTCCAACAGGGTGTTTTTACACTTGCGGGATCCAAGGACTTTGCCTTGACAGACAAGCAATCGCCTGGGTTGTACTGCTTACAGATCAGGAAGGAATATAAGGAGTCGTTACGTATGGAACTAGAACGTGTTGGTATAAATGAAATGGCGATCTTTCCCGAACCAGAGCACACGTGTAATTACCTTATGTGGCGAGAGCGTCTTGATTTAGAAAGGAATATATAATGACGGATTACATCCCTTTTGTAAATACTAAGGGTGACTGTAGGATGCTCACGAAATACTTCTCAGATGCAGGCATAATCCGAATACCTCTTGAGTCAGCCACTGCGCTTAAATCACAGATTCCTGGCAACTTGGACCTATGGATCGATCCTGGAGTCGATGGATATGAGCACCATTTGAGAAAAAAACAAGAGCCCATACCAGATTATCTAAGGGTGTACATAGACAGTGACATATTAGCTGATTCTGCTGGATTTAAAAAACCAAACAAAAAGCGAATACGCAGATTCGTTCATGCGCTCATGGACGGTTGTCTGAAGTTAAGACCTTCGTTGATTACAGTGCCTCAACTCGCAATGGTTGATGGAACCACGCGGAACAAGATTAACATGGAACTCGCAAAATCAACACATGAATGGAGACTGAATAGTAAATTCAGGGGAAAACTCGTTTTCCCAATTGTCTTTACCCATAGAAACCAGTTGCATGGCAAGACAAAGTGGAAGCCTCGTATCGATTCCGCATTAAAATGGTATAATGTTGCTGCAGCCGATTGTATATGGGTAGTGGATTCGAGCCTTTCCGATCAACTTGTAACTTCAACGCAACGAACTAGATTTGGTTAATTGATTCAAATGCATGCGTATCTTAAAAGCTTTGTTAAACAGAAAGATGTCATTGCCGGACCATATTGGGGGATGAATCTTATTCTTTGGGCAAGGGATCTTTGCGATCATCCAGCAATAAGTTTGGGGACGGCCTACCAGTACCATTTATCGGGAGCACCTTTTCGGCGCAAAGGAAAAAGCAGAATCGCCATTCCCTCTCTAAAGAGGTGGGTTGTTGTTAAGCCGGAGTTGCGAGATTGGTTGGCTGAAGCGATAAAAACTCTAAGTTCGGAAGGCAAGGCGTTTGACAACCTTGAACCTGTGAAAAGAGAATTAGACGAGGAACTGAACAACTTAAGCTCTAGATACCATTTCCTGGATGAAGAATCTAATAGGAACCAAGTCACCAGATTTTACAAGGAATGGTTGATTAAACTGGAGGATGTACCTAAAGCAGGGCGCACATTGGCATTGTATCAGGACTTTTCTTCTGCATACGTACTCGGGAAGCATTTGCCTACGCTGCCCGCTTCCGGTAGTTCAGCACGACGTCCAGAGAGAGTCGCGGAGTACTTCATGCTTAACTGTTTGTAAGAAATGCTCGCCAGAAGCGTTCTATGCAATAGTTCTGAAGCACACTATCCGGTGTTGCATTAGTTGGTTTGGACTTAACTAAGAGCTGACATTTCTCAGCAGTGATAACAAGCACCCCTATTCCCAAATCTACAAATTCTCGGACTCTCCCACTCAGTAGGAGATTATCTGCTGTTGTCTTTGGTAAACCGACATAGGACTCATCTGCGAATTCGAGATTAGCTATTGCCTGATTGAGGACATCCTGGACGCGTGAGAGCTTGAGTTCCAAGGCAACCAGTTTCTTATGGATGGGCATCCATCCATTGAGCTTGTAGAATGAGCCGGAGTTTGTCTTCCGAACGAATTTATCTCTTTCAAGGCGATTCAATTCTGAGATGATTCGCTCATCGTTAAAGAATTCTGAGAATATTCCGATTAAATGAGCAGGATCAATTGGGCAGGCTTCGTTTTCCTCGGGGATGTGCGAAAGGAGCATCGTACGGAAATGTGAACCTATCGGTTTTTTCTGACCAAGTCGCAATCTCTTCTTAACATTCCGCTTGTTAAAAGAGCATCCCACAAGGTCACAGATCCCCCACGGAGTGGGAAATTCGCGCTTGACCATAAGGCCTTTGGACTGAAGCCAAGCCTCGGCGGGCTTGACCATCTGATATTCGTATTCAAACTGCATACTAAGACAACCCAACTCCAGCTACGAAATTTAAAAAAGCATAAAATCCTTTGAAAAATGAACTTGCGAAGTCATTTCAGCAGAATGTCAACCCACTCTTCAGTAATCCTACGCTCAATACACACCTATGTTCAATATCGGTCGAGACAGACAACCTTCAACAGTGATTAATAGATATAAAGAGAAAACTTAGAAAGCTATTCCCAAGTGAAACAAAGATAACCTCTTCCAAGCGATAAATCAATGAAATTGCACATAAACAATCGTACAAACAACTATGTAATTTAACCGGCAACGATCAGAAAGTCATAGAACTTGATTTCAGCGAAAACTCTAAGCTTATGTGTTCCAAGATATATCGTCGAAAATATGGTTTTTTCTTGACTTAAAGGTGGGCAGTTTGGTACAAATGGGGCAAGTGAGACGTGCGGTTTTTGTGCGTCGACGGACGGCTGGTTGATATGGAAGGAGGTATTGGCGGCTAACATACGAATTATCACGGCTAAATTCGATATAAATAGTGAAAGCGATATTAATATCGGCCATTATTAACCATTTAGGAGGATTATCATGCTTGGAAAAATGACTTATTTCTTCTGTTTCGCCCTGCTCGTCTGCGCAGTCAGCAGCGTTCAGGCGGAGCCCTTCAGCTTACGGCCCACGTTTGATGTCGAGATCGGCAATGATGCTCAGATCGGGCCGGATGGTGCTTCAGCCGGCGGATCCGGCATGGCAATGCGCGATATCGGTGGAAGACGACGCGTATCATTCGTGACATACGATATTTCTGAGGCCAAATTGAATGGTGTCGTTTTCTCAAATGTGAGCTTCAGCAATTACGGGCATGATTTGGATGACCCAGTAGACGTTTATGGAGTTCCTGAGGACTATGAGAGCCTCGTCGTTCCCGGAATAACCTGGAATACTGCTCCTGGTGTTAAGAATGATCCAACTCCGCCCCTTGATTCCGCGGTTGAACTGGACTTGGATGATCTTACCGATGTCCTGCTAACGTTTACTCCGCCTGCCATGGGAGTAAGGGGATCAACAGACACGAGCGAGGCCCTGGCTGAATTCCTCAGCAGTGATACTAATGGATTTGTAGCTTTTATGTTTGCACCAGCGGAACCAGGCTACCAGGCAATTGTTCGAACCGTCGATATGGGAGAAAATGGCGGCACGCTCCTTGAGGGCGATATTGGGGGAATTCCGGAGTCGGCGCTGAATCCAAATCCCGCCAACGAAGCTGAATACGTACCCCGCGATGCGGTATTGAGCTGGCTGCCGGGAGGCTACGCCGAGAGGCATGACGTTTATCTCGGAACGAATTTCGACGATGTGAACGAAGCATCGACAACCGTCGATCCGGCCGACGTCTACAAGGGCCGGCAGGATCCGAACCAATTTCCGGCCATCGGAACCTTTCGTCTGGAAATCGGCGCGACCTACTACTGGCGAATCGACGGGGTCGGTGCGGCACCCGGCAACAAGATATACAGAGGCATAGTCTGGCAGTTTAAGGTCGAGCCTTTTGCTTTTACGATTGACGGCACCACTATTGCCACTAGAGCTTCCAGCAGCGTGGCAGGCAAGGAGTCTGAAAATACCGTGAACAGCTCGGGACTGGACGAAACCGGTCTGCTGCACGGCAATATCGGCGAAGGCGCGATGTGGCTCAGCAGCGAGGGCGCAGATCAGCCGACCTGGATCGAATACGACCTCGGCAGGATTTACAAACTGCATGAGATGTGGGTTTGGAACTCGAACGAAGACCTGGAGAAGTCGATCGGTATCGGATTCAAGGAAGTTGTAATCGATTATTCGGTCGACGGAACCGAGTTTGTGACATTTGGAACAACGCACGAGTTCAACCAGGCACCAGGCACTGCTAATTATGCACACAATACCACCATTGATTTTAGCGGCATATCGGCACGGTACCTCAGGCTGACAGCCAACAGTAACTTCAGGAACATCCTTGAGCAATACGGTCTGAGTGAAGTGCGGTTCTTCTATGTCCCCGTACATGCAAGAAATCCTAAGCCCGATTCAGGAGAGACGGAGGTCCCCCTGGATGTAACACTCAACTGGACGGCAGGACGAGAAGCGGCCGAGCACAATCTTTACATGAGCACGAGCGAACAGGCCGTAATAGACGGCACAGCGTTCGTCGACACAGTGACCGAAGCCGGATACGGACCGCTGTCCCTCGATTACGCCACAACCTATTACTGGCGGGTCGATGAGGTTAACGACCTCGAAGATCCAGCTTTGGTGGAAGGTGACATCTGGAGTTTTAAGGCAAACGAGTTTCTTGTCATAGACGATTTCGAGATCTACGATTCGAACGACAACCAGATATGGTATGCGTGGAAAGACGGACTCGGTTATGGCTCGCCGGATACTCCGCCTTACTTTGCCGGTAACGGCACCGGGGCGGCAGTGGGCGACGAAACGACCGCTTCTTATACTGAGGAGACTATCGTCCACGAAGGCGGCCAGGCTATGCCGTTTGCCTACGACAACAACAAGCAGGGCTACACCAAAAATTCGGAGGCGGAGTTGACGCTGCTATATCCGCGCGACTGGACCGAGGGAGGCATAAAGGAATTGTCACTGTGGTTCAGGGGCAGTCCGGCATCGGTCGGCAGCTTCACCGAGGCTCCGGTAGGCACGTACACAATGACCGCGGCGGGCACTGATATCTGGGACGTCGCGGACGAGTTTCATTACGCATTCAAGACGCTGACCGGCGTAGGCACGATCGAAGCGCAGGTGCTCAGCATCGACGACACGGATCCGTGGGCCAAGGCCGGCGTGATGATCCGCGAGTCGCTGGAGCCGGGCTCGAAATTTGCCGCCGTGTACATCACGCCCGGCAGCGGATGCAGATTCCAGGGGCGAACGGATTCCGATATAGGCGCTACGAGCGACACTTCTGTCGCGACAGCAGAGCAGATAGCAATCGCCGCACCGTACTGGATTAAACTGGAGCGTGACTTCTCGGGCAACTTCAGGGGCTACTATTCGAGTGACGGAGCCACATGGCAGGCGATGTCGTGGAACCCGCACAATATCGCCATGAACTCGAACGTTTACATCGGCCTGGTAGTGACATCACACAATACGGCCGCTACAGCCGAGGGCAGATTCTCCAATGTGAAGATTACCGGTACGGCCGGCCAACAGTGGGCGAACCAGGATATCGGCATATTCAGCAACGATCCGGAGCCGATTTACATAGTGGTCTCCAACAGCGCGGGCGAACCGGTGGTTGTGGTCTACGACGACCCGGCCGCGACGCAGATAGATACCTGGACCGAATGGGTTATGAGCCTGCAAAGCCTTGCGGATCAGGGCCTGAATCTGACCGACGTCGACAGAGTTGCGATCGGTGTCGGCACCAGGGGTAATATGACGGTGCCGGGCGGCTCGGGCAAGATGTTCTTCGACGATATCCGGCTGTACGGACCGAGAGAAGTTATCGTTGAAGAATAAATTGACGCTTTAGAATAAGTTTTGGACGGCAGATAACGTTAAATATTTTTCGGGGCCTGTATCGACAGCTTCGGTACGGGCCCTTTCTTCAGATGGTCACGCATATCGTATTTACGCCGGCGCTTTCGTGCCTATCATTGCAAATCGAACGGCGTGTTATTAAGCGGGTCGAACCAGCCTAATTTAAAATCGCCCGGTTCGGCGCCATAGGCATTTTTATCGCCCGAGCCGGCCCTTTGCCGCGGTTCGATGTGGCCGTCCGCCCAGCCGACATTCGCCTGGTCCCTGTGGCGGAAATGAATAGACGGTGACATGTAAAACTCCCTGACGGGCCGACCGCTGTAAACGGTGAAAGGCGGCTCGGCGAACGAATATTCGATGAGCGATTTTTGGTCATTGGCCATTGCCGTATCGGCGAACATCAGCGTCAGGGCCGGAGCGGCAATTTCCGTCATGCGCGCCGTCATCGCGTAGCTGTCTTTCCAGGCCTGCACACTGCCGGCAGCGCCCTGCGAGGTCCGGCTGCCGATGTACGTCATATTATAGCCGTAGCCGCCGCAACCCTGCTCGAAATTCGTGTTCCAGTCCAGCCCTTTGACAAATTCCACCTTCAGGGGACATTCCTTTGCCCGGCCGTCGGCGAGATATCCTATCAACGGGCCTCTGAGCGGATCGAACGCCTCGCCGAGAGCGTCTCTTTGTCCGTGCCAGCGGTGCAGTCCGGCGTTGTCCCACATGTCACTGGCGGCCGGCACATAAAAACCATCGCTCTCCGTCGCGTATCCGATGTTTGCTATGACAAGCTGCCGAAGATTCGACTTGCAGGCCAAAGCCCGGCTCCCGGACCTGGCCGCTCCCAATGCCGGCATCAATATGGCCATCAGCAGGGCAATGATCGAGATGACTATCAGCAGCTCAATCAAAGTGAACGCTTCGCTATAATTCCGAATGTAGAATTTAGAATTTAGAATTAGCCTTTTTTCATTCTCCATTCTCAATTCTCCATTCTTCAACTTCGAGCCATTGAGCAACAAAGACATCAAAGTCGGCGTCGTCAATGAACAAATCTTTCGGCTCGGCTAAATCGCACCTGCCGATCCATCCGGGCCGGCCGAAACGACTGTGCCAGGCCGAGGCCAGCAGCGCGAAATCGTACATATCGACAACGCCGTTCAAATCGATATCGGCGCTGTACTTTTGTTCTTCGAGCACGCCAACCGCTTCGACGTCCACGCCGCCCGAGCCGAATGTCACCCAGGCGTCATAAATCGGATGGTCATCCGAATAATACTCCCGCACAGCCCCGCTCGCAGGGTCGATATGCGCTGAGGCCTGATCGTAAAAATCGCCGCTGCCCGGGATATCGACAATCCGCACGTATCTTATATCGTTTATATCCACGAGCCCCGATACAACCATCGGATCGCCCGCAATTTCCTGTAAATCGAACGGTGTGCCGGTACCGTTGGGATGCTTTCCCGCCAGATTATACACGTTGCTTATCTCCATCGTTCCATAAGACCCAACCGGTTCGGTAGTCAGTGACACAGCGGCAAATCGGGCAAAATCGACGCCATTGGTCGAGACCTCCACGTATCCCAATTCGGCAAACATTAGCCCCTCAACCGAGCCGGTCTCCAGACTCACATCGGATGTAAAACCGTTCTCGAAAACAACAAATTCGTAGCCGTCCTGCTGCCGGATCGGCTCGTCGAACGACAGAGTGATTCGCCCGGGCGGTAATCCATCGTCGATTTGCTGCCGGTTCAGGTCGCCCAGGCTGACTATGTCGAGCTTATCGCCGGCAGCCGGCCCAAGGGCATTGCCTGGGTCCGCCCACTGAGCATCGACGCCAGGGGCGGGCTCATAATCCGCCACGGCCGTGGCCCAGCCTTTGAATATCGGATTCACAACCGCGTTCGGGTCGTTCAGCGGATCAGCGTACTGCCCGCGATTGTTCGGATTGATATATCCGCTTATCCCGACTTCGGTATAAGGCCCGGTAGAAAATGCCGATTCGAACACAATCGTATCGATGGTGAAGCTGCCCGGCGTATTCATGCCCCAATCGCCGACGTCGCTCGAACTGAGCGCAAACTCCAGGCTCACAACCTCGCCCAGCGAAGTTAAATCGACATATCGCCACGTATCGACGATATAATCTTCGCTATTATCCTCAAAGCGGTAATCGGCTAAGTAGAATTCAACCGTTCCGATCACATTGCCGTCAATGTCTTTGCCCGTTATAGTGAGCAGAAAGAAGTCCGGATCGCCGCCGTCGGCGCCGCCGAACTTTTTCGCAAAGCCATCGCCGTAAAGCATCGAATAATAAGCATAGTTGCTGTTGGTCACATAAAAGCCCCTGACAAAGCCCGGCTCCTCCAGCGTCACAGTCGGCGGTGCAGCGAAACCGATATAACCCACGGTGTAGTTTGCCGAACCGCCCTGGCCCGAGCCCGTGATGGCGTTATATTGTGCCGCTATCCCTTCGGCCGCGGTATCGGTGAGATTGGAATACGAAAAGCCGTCCCATGAGGCAAAGTCGGCGTTGTAATTATTGCCGAAGTGCGCGCCGCCGCTGGTAAATCCTCCCGAGCTGTCCGAGCCATTCCAATAGGACTCGGCCGGCAGAGCCAGATCGTCAAACGTGGCTGTGGCGGCATTTGCAGCGCCTGCCGTTAATAAAATAGAAACCAAACAATACACTTTTCTTAACCTAATCATTTTTGTACCTCCCATCCGGAGAATTGCCTGTAGCATTCTCCTTCGGTATCTGGCCCTTTTCGCGAGGGCGTGCCAATAAAAAAAACCGCCGTCCTCACGAGAGAAACAGCGGTTTTAAATCGCCCTGCACAAATAGAACCACAGCCAGCGTAAAAGGCCATAGAGCCACACATGCGTTCCAGTTCGCGAGAACACAACAAATGTATAACCAATTACAGGCAGGTTTTCTGGCTTGCGTCTTACCTCGAAGCTCCTTCCCGTCCGGCAGAATTTTCTGCCGTGGACAGTGGATAATTGCCTCTCGGATTTCCGATTCAGCTATCGGAGCAGGCGCTCACAGCGGCGCGACCGCCGCGGATTTTAACCGCGTTCCCGTTTGAAGTATCCCAAAGCAAAATGCCCCGGGACCTGCAATTGAAATATCACCTTTTCAAAGAACTATGTTTAGACAGGACAAACATGATAATCCTGCAATCTCACCAAATAACTACCAGACCACCCGGCACAGGTCAAGCGAAAAACATAAATTTTTTTGGTTCTTACAAATAATACGCAGGTGCATAGGCCATTACAGTCAACCGAGTTTTATCTGGGTGTATATTCCTTAGCCCCAAGCTTATGCAGCAATTCTATCATTTCATTATTTCTGTTATTCTTTGCCCAGCGTAATGGGGGCCAATCTTTGTCATCTTCTGCATTTACATCAGCCCCTTTCTGTCCAAAGTCCCTTAGTTTCTCATATGTTCTCTGCCGCCCAGTTCTCAATGTGAAGTTCATCACCTGCCACTACCAAAAGAGACTGCAAAGACTTCCTGTCATTTGTCACGAGAATAAAATCTCTCGTGATAGCCTGAGATACAATCCACAGGTCATTTTCCTGGATTCTGAGTTGAAGAGACGTGACGGGATCAATGAGCTGTTCGGGCCTGAGCCCTTTCTTCTTTTTCTCTGTCGGCCTATATTTCTCAAACAGCCTTGCACGTATTCTGCCGTAGTCGCACGCTACATGCTTATCAACGAAGAATTCCTTGGGACTAATCTTGTGGATGAATTGTCTGAATGGAGTTTCCAGAGAATGTTCCTTGTTTGCCTGCGCCTGGTAGCCTTATTCGAGTTCTCCCCAGGTCACGGATGATATCCATACTCGAAAAGGAGATTTCATTCTTTCACGTAGTTTCTTAAGTTCAGAGACACGCTTCAGAACATGACTGTGTTCCGGCTCTTTTGCCGGATTAAACCAGTACTCCCATATGTTTGTGTCGATAAGGAAATCACGCATCCCCTCACTCCTTGTCAAATGCTTCTGAAGCCCGTTCAAATGCTTTAATAATTTCTGGTGATTTGTTGTTTTCCACCCACCTTTCCACAAAAGATACTGTCGAACGTTGATATTCCTCAGGCAAGTATTCATGCAGAGGTACTGCAGATTCAAAATCCTCCGGATAGTACCCGGTGAAGCTGAAATCAACACCTTTTCTCTGAACGCCCTGGAACAGATCGAGCACCCGCTTCTCCATCCTGGGTGGCAAATCATACAGCCGCATCACTTCTGAATCAATTGTCAAGAGCAAATGTTTGGCTTTGTTTTGGACTTCGACTCCAAAGGGTGTGTCGCCCTCCTCCATCAAAGTGAAATACTCGGCAACCAGTCTTTCGAGCTTATTAAGAGATTCTCCGGAGCAAGGCGGGACAGGTATTCGCCTTGCGGTTCCAGCGGGTATATCTCTATCTGTCGTGTGTGCGTAGATGAACGCGTTTGCCAATGGGGCGTTCAACACAGCCCAAAGGGCATTGAGCGACCATTTCTGGTCTGTGATCCTGAACACAAGGAATCTGCTAGTAACTGGTCGACCCTTCCTGTCAATGAGAGTTTTTAGTCTCCACGGTTCCACTCCGACAGGCGCGTAATTCATGAGAATTTGAGCGTTGTTTGTTTCCGTACCCCACACTGGGCGACGGATTGCCTCCGGCGCGAGATTCATCCAGTATTCTGTGGGCAGTCTATGCAACTTAACGTCGCCGTCAAATAAGGCATATCCCTTGACTGCACCGGCAAATCTCTTCTTCTCAAATGTCTTCGTTTCCGGCGGAAGATCCTTTCCCTCGTATATCAATCCCTGTCCGCCCTCACTTATCGAGTCTAGTTTTGGGAAGTTCCTCTCGCAGTAACTCCAGACATCATCGAGTTCTCTGAGCTTGAGGTCAGAAAGAGGGGCCTCCATGAACATTGACTGGGACACAGATTGATCTATGGCCGCATATTTCTGTCGGAATTCTTCCAGTCTGTCTCTGGGAACGTGCCTGTAAAGGATCCGGCCGTCTCCGGCCCTTCCTCCTCCCCGCCGTGCACTTTTCTTCCGCCCCGTTAAAACCACAGATTCGTGATTTGCATGACGAAATACCTTCTTGGGCAACAAACAAATTTGTTGTAGCTCAAAATCGCGTAAGATAATCTTTCGCAGATCGGCTAGGTTGTCTTTGTTCATAAAACCGCGTGGAAGCACTACCCCGAAAACAGCCCCGTCTCGCATATAAGGCAGCGTTCTCCAAAGCATTTCCGCAGCCTTGTTGAAACACGTGAGTTGCTGCTTATCCACACAATAACGATTCTGATCGTCTGGAGTGAAATTCTCGAAAGGTGGATTACACAGTAAAATCATCGAATTCTTTGCCTGCTTGCTTAGCAAATCGCCGCAATAGATGTCACCTTCTGCAATCTTCCATCCATTAGATTTGGGAATATCAGCCATTGTCAGGGATAGTCTGGCAATCTCACGTGCAAAAGGATCCATCTCGATTCCTATCAGGTGTCTCTTTGCATATTTGTGAAATGCTGTCTCGTCACCATCAAAAAGTTCTCGTAGCAGTCTCATGGCCCCGGTGAGAAAAGGTGCATGTCCGCACGCAGGCTCAAGCACCACTCGGTGCTCTTGTGGAATCTGCCTGATCCACGGCCAAAGTTGCCATACGATGTAATCCACAAGATAAGAAGGTGTCGCATGGATACCAAGGGCAGACCTTAATTTCTTGTCCACAAGCACATTCTCGTACATGTAGCCAAGAGCCTCGGTCGTCAGGTTCGATAAGCTAGCAAATGCATTGATTTTGCTTGCTGCGACTTCAAGCGCACTCCGTTGCTTTGCGGTCTTGACAACTACTGCGTCCTGCGCCCCGTAGTGAGTTGTCACAGCTTCGAAAACAGCCTCAACATCAGCCAAATTTAATTGCCTGAAGCTCTTTACCCGCTTGTCTTGAAGAATCTTCGCACACAGGAGCCAAAAGGCTGCTCGGAAAATCCATCGCTGGCTTTCGTTCTCCTCCAGTTGTCCTTCAGGAAAGCCTCTTTCGAGAGAAACAATCACCCGCCTCATCAGGTCGCCAAGGCTCTTTCCCATTTCTTCCTCGAGGAGCGGCATCAAACCAATATCAACAAAACTTAACTGTTGATCTTTTTCCAACCGCCCCCGATTCTTTGCCCGCCAGAGTCTGTCGGGTTTGAAGTCCTCTTTTCGCTTTGCGAAAAGGTCGTCAAGCTGGTCATCTGCAACGGTTTCTTCCCGCTTTGCACCTTCTCTGCTTAAAGTCCACAGTTGTGTTGTTCGGTTGCAGCAGACAAAAACAATCGGAGCGCCGAGGCCCCGGTATTCATTAACTTGCTCGGCGCTCACTTGTATCAAGCTTTCACTGACAATGACCGAGACACATGCGGTACGCGAGTCATAGACAGGGCGCGCAAAGCCTGCCAGTCGTACAGTATGCGAGCCCATGTTGTCAGAATAGACGTAGTTCGTTCGCAACAGTCGATCTGAATACCCGCACCGTTCGAGATTTCTTTTGATCCTACCAATCATTCCATTCTGGGCTGTCAAAGCAACGCTCCCGGGGAACAAATTTTATCCTTAACCTCTTATACCATATCGGCAATACTACATACGATTCCTTGACCTTGTTTTTGTAGATATGCCACAGTTTTGACTCAGTACAGTATATAATATCTCCTTGCTCTGTACCAGTACCTTATACACATTCCGTTCGGTGTGTTGATAGTGCACTGCAGGACATAGGCGCATTTCATATCTCGATATGCTATTTTCTGAGCACCTAGTTTCTGACTAAGAATCCTTCTTGACCACTTCTTCTTACCGCCTCGTCTGCAATGAATACAACAATCCGATTTGTCCATTCATTCTACTACTGAAATTAGGCTAAGCAAAGGAAAAAAGAGAACACAGGAGTAAGTCACGGAGATTTTTTTGGAATTTTCTTGATTTTTTTAGTTGAGTTTAGTATAATACTAAACTAAATGATTATTGATTAATGATAAATGATAGGTCCAATCACGCAGTCCTCGGGACTCCTTACGGAGAGCGCAGGACGCAATACGAATTTTAGCCCGCACCACTGGTGCCGGGTCGAAAAAAGGCAGAATAATGAAAAAAACAGGTGAAAAAGAGTAGAAAACGACGAAAAATTGAGCTTAATTTGAAAAAACAAACCCAATTTGCCGATGGCTAAAATGGACGTATATATCTATATGAAAAGGGGTTATGGAGATTTTAGCGATTTTGTGCGGCGAAAAAACAAAGCCAAACAAACCCAATATGCCGACCTTCGGCCGGAAATTCGAAGCACTAAGCTCTAAACCTGTCCTGAGCGCAGTCGAATGGATCCGAAACAATAGGAGCCAAATGACAACTCCGAAGGTATATTTGAAAGAGTAGTTTGAAAAAACAAAGCCAATGTTAAAATGGGTAAAATGGTGTTAGTTCAATGGTAGCAAAGATTTATGAGTGTTTTGGTGTGTTTTGGTGGTTCTATAGGCCAAAAAACAAAGCCAATTCAAAGCCAATATCGAGTCTGATGAGGCCTTTTTGCCAATGGTTCAAGAGATTGCCACGGCCCTTCGGGCCTCGCAATGACATCAGTATCTCTGCTCCTTTGTGTCTTAGTGGCTTTGTGGCTGAAAGCCAATTTTGGGAGCCGAGTAGCAGCCGGAAAGCTTGAATGTCCGGGGCAAAGCTGATATTCTGTTGTCTATCAGGCTCAGCGACGCCGTTGAGCAAAAAGCTATACGGGAAATCCTGGATTGGAGAAAAGATAATGATCGAGCCAAAAATCATGCAACCAAAGACAATATCGAGACGTACGTTCTGCCGGTCAGCGATAGCCGCGGCCGCGGCGCTGCAATTTGCCGGGCCGTTCGCTCAGGCGTCGCAGGCGAAGGGCAATGTTAAGTTCTATAAAAACTTTGCGCCCGGTCATATCGGCGTTCGAGCCAACCAGCAACAATCATTGGAATATGCAGTGAAATACGGTTTCGAAGGCATTACCCCCAATACGGGCGAATTCGAGAACAAGTCCGCCTCGGAAATCCGCGAATGGCTCCAGATGATGAAAGAAAAGGGCATTCGATACGGTGCCGGCGGTTTGTCCGTCGAGTTTCGCAGAGGCCAGGAGCGATTCAAAAGCGACCTGGCGAAACTACCCAAACAGGCGGGCATTCTCAAGCAGTTGGGCGTAACGCGCATGGCGACATGGATTACGCCGGGCAGCAGAGAGCTTACATACCGCCAACAATTCGATATGCTGACAAAACGCTTCCGTGAAATCACCAAGGTGCTTAAAGACAGCGACATCAGGCTGGGCCTGGAATTCGTCGGGCCGAGAACCTCCCGCTCACGAAATCGTTTTCCTTTCATCAGCTCCCAGATCGAGATGATGGAGCTGGTCGAGGCAATCGGCACGGGTAACGTGGGGCTCCTGATGGATAGCTGGCATTGGTACACTTCGCACGGGACGGTTGACGAATTGCTCGAACTGTCGAACAACGACATCGTCCATGTTCACGTCAACGATGCCCCGGCGGGAATCGAAGTCGATAAGCAGATCGATAACCGGCGCGCTTTGCCGGCGACAACCGGCGTGATCGATCTGAAGGGATTCATCAACGCAATGGTGAAAATCGGCTACGACGGCCCGGTGGAATGTGAGCCGTTCAACCAGGAACTCCGCCGGATGGAACCCGATGCAGCGGTAAAGAAGACGAGCGAATCGCTGAACCGGCTGTGGGACTTAATAGAGGCTTAACCGGGCTATAGAGACCAGGGTGACCTCTTGGCTCTTTCGAGCATCCTGTTGGCCGACTCGTCGTTTATAAATTGCTCAGTGACGGGGTCCCATCGCAGCTTGCGGCCCAGCCGCAGGCAGATATTGCCAGCGTGACATGTTGTGACAGTGCGGTGCGAGATCTCGGCACTGGATATAGGTACCCGGCGTGTTTTGACACAGTCGAGAAAATTGCGATGATGGCCCATCATGTATTCATAGCCCCTCTGGGCAACTTTGAGCTTCTGCATAATCGCATCGTTTGAGGCAGTAACTTTGCCGGTGTCATCGACGCTGACCCAGCCTTCGTCGCCGACGAATTTGTTGCCCCTGGGGCCCCTGCCGGGCTCGGTCTCGTCGTGATAGATCATCTTCACGCCGTCGGCGTATGTCGCGACCACCTCGAAACGCACGGGCGTATTGAACAGGCCGTCCCTGGGAAATTCGGCCCGGCCTTCGTACTCTACCGGGCCTGTGTGCTGGCTGTCGTTCGCCCACTGGGCCAGGTCGTTAAAGTGCGCTCCGAGATCGGTCAATTGTCCGCCGGAATAATCGTAGAGCCATCGAAAAGAGCCGTGACATCGCCTCGGAGTGTACGCCTCGAAGGGAGCCGGGCCGAGCCACCTGTCGTAGTCGAAGCCTTCCGGCACGGGTTCGGGCTTTTGCGGCGGACAGGTCGGGCCGTTATGGTAGTAACAGTGCAGAGTTTTGAGTTGGCCGAGCATGCCGCTTCTGGCGATGTCCACGGCAAAACGAAAACAGGCGTTGCTCCGCCGCTGCGTGCCGGACTGATAGACGGTCCCTATCCGCTTGATAGTATCGGCCACGGCCCTGCCTTCGGCGATAGTCAGGGAAATCGGTTTCTCGCAATAGATGTCCTTGCCCGCCTTCGCGGCTTCGATTGCAAGAATCGCGTGCCAGTGGTCCGGCGTCGCTATCAGCACCGTATCAAGGTCATCGCGAATGAGTATCTCGCGGAAATCATTGTACGCCGAGCAGTCTTTGTTACCGTATGCCGAATCGACCGTGTTCTTCGCCCTGCTCCGGTGGTTCGTATCGACATCGCAGACAGCCAGAACTCGCAGGTCGTCACAGGTAAGAAAATTTCGCAGGTTGTGCATGCCTTGGTTGCCGATACCGATACCGCCCATCGTGAGCCGCTCGCTCGGCGCGGTCGAGCCAGCCTTGCCCAGTGCCGAGGACGGCACAAAATACGGCACGGCAACCGCCGATGCCGCCAGTTGTGTAGTACGTTTAAGAAACGATCTTCGAGTAAGAGTTTTCATGTTCTTAAAAATCCTTTACGAATTCGAGAAATTTCTTAGCCGTGCGGTCCAGGTTTTCAATGTCACCGCCGCCGTCCAGCACTTCGCACATTTCGTACGCGATGTATCCCTGGTAGCCGATTTCCTTTAAGGCGTTGATAAAAGTCTTGTAGTCGATAAAGCCCCGACCCATCGGCACGGCCCGGATTATGGTCTCATCCTGAATGAAATTCGTAAAAGTGTGTTCATAATGGAACCGCTGCTGCCGCACGTATTGAGCGGCGGTAGTATGAACGATAAAAGGCTTCATCTTCAAAACGGCGGCCCTGATTTGCTCGGGACTCAAACCTTCCAGCGTCGGAGTCCAGGCGTCGAATGCAGCCTTGACGTTCGGCATATTGACTTCCTTGAGCAGCCAGTACATTGTGTCGTGGTGCGATGCGATGTCGTGATGATTCTGCACGGCCAGCGTCACGCCATGCTCAGCCGCCTTCTGTCCGGCAAGCTTCAATCCCTGGACTACCAGCGCATACTGCTTGTCAAAAGGCACGCCGGGCCGTTCGTAGCCGGTGAAGATTCGCACCATGTCAGTTCCAAGATCTTTCGCGAGCTTGGCCAGTTCACCGACGTATGCCGCCTGAATTTCCACGTTGGGGATTCCCGCCTTATCGACGCCTGCTGTGAAATCCGTATATCCCGCCAGGCAAACCAGTTCGAGACCGATGCCTTCTATTTTACGCCGCAGCGCCCTTCGAGCGGCGGCATCGTAATCCAAAACAGAAACATGAGGCCTTTTCGCCATAATCATCACGCCGTCGAATCCGAGCTCTTTTGCCTTGTCCAGAAAATCATCGATGTTAAGCCTGGCCTGCCCTCGCCAGAAACCGGCGTAGCTGACCGAATGCAGACACGTCTTGACCTTGAAATCCTTCGGATTGCCCGTTGGGGCCTTCTGCGAAAATGCCTGATGAGAGCAGAACAACAATACGATCATCAAAATAAAACAAAAACGACGCATGGTTTAATCCCTTTCAAATATTTTCGATAAAAACCTTTTCCGGCATTACTTTAATTTTAAGTGAGGGGGCCTCAATCCCGAATATCATCGACGATTGACAGCCGGCCGTCAATGGAAAAACGCAGTCGCTCTGCTCATTAGTCGGATCATTGTTCTCCGGCGGCTCCCGTGCGGAGCAGCTTTGCCGGAAAAGACTTCCGCAAAACGGCAAAACTTTGAAACAAAGCCTAAAAAGAGCTTGACTGTGCTGCAGATAGCTAATAGTATACCGTCTTGTTATTATCGCAACAAGGTGATTTTGGATTTTACCGATACGCTTACATTCGCAAAGGTTTATAACAAGGAGTTGCAATGGCTTCTATTATCGTAACATCAGGAGAGCATAAAGGCGAATATCTGCCGCTTGGCAGGCGAACAAATGTGATTGGAAGAGCCGAGGCCCTTCCAATGCAGATACTGGACGATATGGTCTCTCGCAAGCACCTGCGAATACGGTATGATGAAAATACAAACGAACACAATGCCGAAGATATGAACAGCAAGCATGGAGTGCTGATCAATGATCGGAAAATCACCGAGCTAACCACCTTGAAAGAGGGCGACCAAATCCGTATCGGCCAGACTACACTCTTATACACAGAAAAAGACTTCGATGATAGCGAAAGTGCGCTGTCCCACTTCAAAAAGGTAGGTGAGCGGCAGCGTCCCACAATGATTGAGTAAGGAGAGTGCCTAAAATTAAAAGTGACTAAAGTGCCTAAAGTTTGGAGATCATTTTAGGCACTTTAGTTCACTTTAGTCACTTTAGCTCACTTCTAAGCATTCTCCCGGATAATTTTCGCACCGAGAGGATTCAATCTTTCTTCGATTCTTTCGTAGCCCCGGTCGATATGATAGACCCTGTTAATAGTAGTTGTCCCTTCGGCGGCCAATCCTGCCAGCACGAGCGCCGCCGACGCCCGCAAGTCCGACGCCATGACCTGGGCTGCTATGAGCTTTTTTACACCGGCTACGATCACGGTCGGCCCTTCCTTGCGTAAATTCGCCGCCATTCGATTCAGCTCGGCAACGTGCATAAACCGGTCGGGAAAGACCTTCTCGATTACTACGCTATTGCCCTCGGCAAGCGACAGCAAAACCATAAACTGGGCCTGCAAATCGGTCGGAAAACCCGGATAAGGCTGCGTAGTAATCTCGGTGGGATTAATCGGGCCCCGGCGGCTGACTACACAGCCGTCACCTTCGGCGTCGATCGAAATCCCGATGTGTCTGAGCGTGTCGACGACAGCCATCATATCACCGAGCCGGCAGTTCTGCAGCCGCAACTCGCTGGCGGTTATCGCGGCGGCGACGATAAAGGTCCCTGCCTCGATCCGATCAGGAACGACTTCATACTCTACCGGCTCCAGTTTTTCGACCCCGTCGATTGTCAGTCGAGGCGAGCCGATTCCTGTTATCTTCGCGCCCATCTTATTCAGACAGTTCGCAAGGTCCGCTATCTCCGGCTCACAAGCGGCCGACTCAATAACGGTTCGGCCCTTTGCCAGCGTCGCGGCCATCAGCACGTTCGCGGTGCCGAGCACGGTAGAGCCGAACGGCCCGCCCATGAAAATCTCTTTGCCTTCCAAACCATTCGGAGCTTCGGCGACGATATAGCCGTTCTTGAGATGAATTTGTGCGCCGAGGGCCTTCAGGCCCTTGAGGTGAAGGTTGACGGGCCTGTCACCAATTGCACAGCCGCCCGGCATGGAAACTTCCGCCCTGCCGCACCTCGCCAGCAGCGGGCCGAGAATACAAATCCCCGCTCGCATCCTGCAGACAATTTCATACTCACCTACCGGATTATCAACGACCGTCGAATCTATGCACAAATCGCCTTCGGCGCCGCGAGTGATTTTACAGCCCAGTCGCCCAAGCAATTCGCCGCACACGGAAATGTCTAAAAGATGCGGTACGGCTTTTAGTCTCGATTGGCCGGGTGCTAAAATCGTTGCGGCCATGATCGGCAACGAAGCATTTTTCGAGCCGTTAATACGAACGCTGCCGGATAATTGAACCGGTCCTTCAACGCGAAATACATCCATGCTCTGTTTTCCTTTGACAATTAGAGGTTCAAAACGGACAATTCAAGAATAGTAAATATTCAACAGTAAATAGTCAATGGAATTCGCTGAGACCATAACCGCAACAGACTTCATCTGGCTGGCAGGGCTGATATTATTCGCCTGCTGGCTGCTCGATACATCTCTGGGCACAAAAGCTTTGGCCGATTCGCCGCCCCGTCGAAACAGCATGCCCCCCTATTTGCCCCTCGTTCCACTGATGCTCTGGTTCGGAGCGGTCGCGTTGGTAGTAGCCCTGGTCCAAAAACTGACGCCGGGCCTGCACGGCTGGGAAACAAAATTCAGAGATCATTTGATAATGAGCATCGGGGCAGTCGTAACAATAGCGGCAATGATTTTTCTGGCACACTTTCATTTCGCCCGGCGATTGAAGGGATTCGGCCTGAATATCAGGACAATCGTGAAAGATTTTTTCATGGCGATTGTGAATCTGCTGGCGGTCTGGCCGATTATGATGGCCGCAATTACCATGACAATGTTTGTTGCCGAATTAATTTGGGGCACCGATTACGAGATGCAGCAGCATCAGCAGCTCGAATTGATCACGGAATATCCGCAGTTGCCGCTTCGTATTATGATTGTGTTTGTCGCCGTGGTAATCGCGCCGCTGATCGAGGAGATGTTGTTTCGAGGATTCATTCAGACGGCGATACGATCCTTTTTCAATATCAGAAACAGTGCCTGGCCGGCGATAGCGGCAAGCTCGGTGTTCTTCGCGACCATGCACGAAGATCCCGGACACTGGCCGGCGTTATTTGTTTTAGGCGTATGCCTGGGCTATTCGTATGAAAAGAGCGGCTCTTTGTTTCGGCCTATTTTTATCCACCTGTTCTTTAACGCGTCCAGCGTAGCAATAGCCTTATACCAATAACTCCGCCTTCTAAAAAGACGGCTGTCTCAATACGGAGATTCTTATGCAGAATAAAGTTAATTATCGCTACCCGAAAACCTCATCGCCGTGCAGTTATATTGCCGGCGTCTTTCTCGCCCTTGCCTGCATCGGTACCGTTCGTGCCGCTCAGGCGGGGCTTCTGCTCGAATCACCTGATGGGAACGTCATTTTCGGGTTCGATCTCAAGGACATTGGAGGCCAGCGGAACTGCCCGACTTACACTGTATCGTATAATGATCGGCTGGTTATTGCCGATTCGCGCCTGGGATTGGCAATCAAGGACGCCGCCCCGCTTCAAGCCGGCTTTGAAATCGTCGAGGTCTCTCGAACAAGTCACGACAGCACGTATTCGCCTGTTTACGCGGAGCGAAAGACAATTCGCGACCACTACAACCAGATCGTTGCCGAACTCAGAGAACGCCGCCCGCCCCATCGCCGGCTTCGTCTGACGTTCCGTGCTTACAACGAAGGGGCGGCCTTCTGTTATACCCTGCCGCAGCAGGATGCTCTCAAAAACTTCGTTATCTCGGCGGAGAAAACACAGTTTCATTTCACGCACGACCACATAGCATACGCGGCCTATTCCGCACAGGGCAAGTATAGCAAGGTTCCACTCAGCAAGATTAAGAACAATTGTGAAAGGCCGCTGACAGTTCAGATCGACAAGAGACTTTTCGCGTCTGTGGCCGAAGCCCGGCTGGTGGATTACGCGCGCATGCGTCTTTCGCCTGAGCAGGACCGACCGCTCACGCTGGTCTGTTCGCTGCACAGCGAAGTCGATGCCGCGGCCCCGATGACGACGCCATGGCGGGTTATTATGCTCGGCCGGACTCCCGGAGAGCTGCTCGAACGCAATTATCTGCTGCTGAACCTCAACGAGCCCTGCGCGATCGACGATACTTCATGGATCAAGCCCGGCAAAGTTATCCGCGAAGTAACTTTAACCACCACCGGCGGAAAGTCCTGTGTCGATTTCGCTTTCGAGCACAACCTGCAATACGTCGAATTCGACGCCGGCTGGTACGGCCACGAGTACAGCGACGATTCCGACGCCAGGACAATCTCCGTCGACCCGAAACGCTCGAAAGGCCCGCTGGACCTTAACTATATCATCGACTATGCGAAACAGCGCGACATCGGAATCATTCTGTATGTCAACCGCCGGGCGCTCGAAAGGCAACTCGATGAGATTTTGCCGCTCTACGAGAAGTGGGGCATCAAAGGCGTAAAGTACGGCTTCGTTCAGGTCGGCTCGCAGCGCTGGACGGCGTGGCTCCACGAAGCCGTGCGCAAGGCGGCCAAGCATCATCTGATGGTCGATATTCACGATGAGTACCGCCCGACCGGTTACAGCCGAACGTACCCGAATCTCATGACGCAGGAGGGAATCCGCGGCGACGAAACTAAACCTTCGAACAGCCTGACGCTGACAATCTTATTTACTCGAATGCTGGCCGGCGCCGGTGATAATACCATCTGCTACTACGACCGCCGGGTCGACGATAACGCGAGCCATGCGTACCAATTGGCCAAGAGCGTGTGTTTCTACAGTCCGTGGCAATTTCTTTACTGGTACGACCGCCCGGGCAGCTCTCCGCGAAGGGCCGGCGGCGCAGGAGGCGGTAATAACGTCATCGGTGATGAGCCGGAGCTGGAATTCTTCGATCACGTCCCTACGGTCTGGGACGATACAAAAGTTATCCATGGCCGAATCGGCGAATATGCCGTTCTCGCCCGACGCTCCGGTGAAAGCTGGTTCATCGGCTGCATGAACGGAAACGATCCACACACTTTCGACGTTCCGCTGGACTTTCTGGATAAGAGCCGCCAATACGTCGCGCATATCTACAGCGACGATCCGGCCGTATCTACACGGACCGGCGTGAAAATCAACCGCCGCACTGTGGATCCTTCATCCGTTCTGAAAGTCGAACTACCGCCTCGCGGCGGCCAGGCAATCAGAATCCAACCCGCCGCTCTATAAAACTTAACGCATTTGCTTTTTAAGGGCGGTTCGCGAAGAAGCCCCTACTAAAAAAGGGCTCCGAGTTTTGCGGCATATTGCAAAATTCGGAGCCCGAAAAAGTCTCAAGACGGTGTCTTGCATCTATCGACTATTCCACTTATCGATTTTCTGCTGGATCCTGTCCCAGTTCCAGCTTCCGGGATCGGGATAATCCATATTGGCGCGGAGCTGTTCGATCGTGGGAGTTTGGGATGGCACACCGCCGGAAGGCACATCGAGATCGGCGGCCCAAACCAGACCGTTCAGAACTATCTTGCGGAAGTCATTGTGCGCCCAATTGATCTGGTAGTGGCCGCCCGTGAAACCGAAACCCCGCCCGCCGTCGGCTCGCTCGTAGGCCCAACCCAGATGCTCAGGCATGCCCATTCTCGCACGGACGTGCTCGTTGGCACCGTGAGCGTCTCTGCCTTTCCTGCGAGTCCTGTCGGGCGGTATTGCGGTGAGGACCGGCGTGACGTTTTTCATATCCGGGGGGAAACGCATGTGGTAGTACCATTCATCAGTGATGGAAAAAGGCTTTACTCCCCGGGTGATGGGGTGCTTCGGGAAATCGGTGAATTCCGCCTCCCATGTCGGGTTGACGGACCAGAAGGTTTCGAAGTAGCCGCCAGTCCAGTCGAGCATATAGTCGCCCGGCTTGCCCTTGGGCACCTCGACTCCGTAGTGGAGCATGGCGATGCCGACGCCTTTTTTTGCCAATGCGTCCATTTCTTCGAGGTGTTTCATGACGACGTGTCCGCCGCCACCGTCGCAGTAGACGGCGACCTCGTCGGCGTTGTCAAGGGCGGTCGAATCTTTGGGCCATCCGTTCTTGTAGACGGTTGCGTAGACGTTTGGCATGCCCTCGTTGAGGCATTTTGCCAGTAGAAGACAGCCGGCATAGTGCTCATGGTAGCCGTAGCCGTGGCTGGGAGGGCCAGCCAGAAGGACGATCTTTTTTCTATCTTGGAGCTTCGTGCGTTTCATTTGGATGTCTTTGAACTGGATCGTCATGGGCGGTCCCGCGTGCAACTGCAGCGCCAGAACACCGGACATATCACGCTGGGCTTTGTCGTTGTCGATGACCTCAGCGGTGACATGACCGTTGACTTTCAGAATGATCTGGTTGCCGCGGGCGATGATATGGTAATCGTTCCAGTCATCCTTTTTGATAATGTTCATCAGGGCATCAGCGTCGCCGAGCGGGCTGTGGGCCATCTTGCCGTCGGAGCCGATGACGGTTTTCTGCCCCCGCGTTGCGAGCATCCCCCGTCCTCTCTCGTCATAAAGCGCCCCGGCGTACTGGCCGGCCCTATCGATATCCGCCTGGTAGCCGACGGCGTGGCCGGCAGGCTCGACCCGGCTACGAATCTGTATGCCGGAGTTGGCCGCCGGTGTGCCGTTTATGCGGTATTTCAGCTTCAACTCGAAATCGTCTACATCGCCAAGCTGCCAAACGAGGAACTGATTGCTCTTGACCGGATTCTGTTCGGTGGAGCGTCCGGTGATTGCCCCGTCCTGCACGGACCAGTAGCTCATCTCAGCGGCTTTCCATCCGTCGAGCGTACGGCCGTCAAAGATTGGCTTAAAACCGGCCTCTTGAGCAACGGCATTCGCTGTGACAAATCCCAGCATAACAAAAAATACAATACAGAACAGTCGTGAGTGAATTTTACGCATAACAATTCCTCCATTCATAAATTGAGACCCGGCATATCGCGGTATTTAACCTGCGGCCTGCCATTGTTCCTTGATAAGTTTCAAACCCTCGGTATAAACTTCATCGGCGCTGGGGAAGAAATCACGCCAGACGCACGTCGCGGCGGCCAGGGCAGGCAGCGCCCGCCCGAACGCCTCGATTACGAACCATTTATCGTAGCCTCCCGACTTGAGAGCCTTGAATGTGCCGGGCCAATCGACATGACCTTTGCCGGGCGTACCGCGGTCGTTTTCACTGATATGGACGTGCTCGATTACATCGATGTTCGGGCCGATGCATCCGACCGGGTCCTTTTCTTCGACATTGGCGTGGAACGTATCGTAAAGGACGCCGTAATTGGGCTTGTTAACACGTTTGACAAGGTCCGCCGCGTCGGCCATCGTGTTGAGGAAATAGCACTCGAAGCGATTGAGATATTCGATAGCCAGGACCAGGTTGGCTTTGGCCGCGATATCGCAGGCCTGCTGATGCACCTCGACGGCACGTTTCTTTTCCTCTTCGGTGGGCGCCAAACCCGTGAAAACGCCTAACGGCTGATAGAAAGGCCCACAAAGAACGTCCGAGCCCAAAACTTCCGAGCAATCGATTGCCCACTTGAGCTGCTCTACCCCGCCCTGACGGTGTTTAGCATCGGCACTGATCGGATTGTGCTCCTCATCCGGGATAACTGTCACAGACGTACAGCCCAAGCCGTTATCCCGAAGCGCCTTGCCAACCTTTTCAAAGTGCGCAACCTCGCCCTCGAAGAGCGGAATCTCGATGCCGTCATAGCCGAGCTTCTTGAGCATTTCAAATCGGGGAAAATCCTCTTCGGTTACGTGCGTGGTCCACAACAACATATTAAATCCAACTTTCATTACAGTTTCTCCTTGCAGTTATTATTGTTAATACTACTTTAACTTTTTCGCACAGGGCATTTACCGCCCCTGCCGACTAAAAAACTCTACTCTTTTCCTATTACCGGCTTATTCATCCGAAGGTTCCAGCCCGGCACACCATGCGCAAGCATTGCGATAGAGCCGGCCGACGTCCGGATTGGCCAGTGCCTGAACATCGTGCCCGAGCACGCTGTGGAAGACGCGGCCCTTACCATAATTCAGTACAAAGGCCATCGGATAATCCTTGTTGTCTACCTTCGAACGCGCGGTTGCCAGGACCTTAATCGGAGTCTCGCCCGCTAAGCAGGTGTAGAGCTCATCGACCGTCTCAAAATCCTTCATTCCCTTCATACTCGGGTGCCGGTCGTCCGTGATCTTGACGGTGAATTTACCGTGCGGATCGTGTCCCCGCAGTTTTGGATCCCACGCCCGTCCGGCAAGCTTGGCAAACTCCGGCCACTCCTGAAACGCCCCGCAGGCGAAATGAACCAACACCAGACCCTTGCCGCTTTGGACGACGCGTTTGAGGTTGGCACGGGCCTTTGGGCCGGGATCGGGAACTTCCCAGTCCATAAAGTGCAGCACAATTACATCATAATCGCCAAGCGTATCGCTCGCCAGATCGTTTGGTTCCTCAGTAATGGCAACATCCAATCTTTTGTCCGCCGCTATAGCCTTGGCCAGAACCGGTGCAGTCAGCTTCCATTTGTGCCCCGGATAATCGACGCCGGTAACGATCAGAACCTTCTTTTTGGGCGTTTCGCTTTGGCCTTCTACCGAAGCTGCACTGATTTGACCACAACCCGCTGCAAAAATGACTAATGCTCCAAGTACCGCTGCGTACTTCATGACTACTCTCCTTGAATGCCAATGGAAATAGGGCCTATTCATGATTTTCGTACTATAAACGCCTTATTGCTGTCTGTCAAATCCTATTTCACATTGGATCAGGCCTTAAATATAACAAGGCAGTTGCATATCCCGCCCGGATGTGATATAAAGACTCCGGTGAAATATGGAAGTAGCAGAATTAAAATCAACAATATCAGAATTGTCGGCCCGGGTAAATCAAATCCGGGACTGGCTTTGACTTGCCCAGCAAGAAATCCCAGCTACAAAAGCTCGAAAACCAGATGTCCAGGGAAGGATTCTGGGATAATCCCGATTCGGCGCAGTCGACCGTCTCTCGGTTGAGCGCACTGAAGTCTATCATTGAGCCGGTGGAAGAAATGCACCGCGAGGTCACAGACCTTCAGGAACTGTTCGAGCTGGCAGCGGCCGAGTCGGACCAGGACGAATTCAGACAGTTGGAAGATGATCTGGAGACACTAATCAAAAAGTGCGAACAGATCGAGCTGGCAGGATTGTTGTCCAGGCCCGAGGATACGAAGAATTGCTTTTTCAGTATCCACGCCGGAGCGGGAGGAACCGAGAGCTGCGACTGGGCAAACATGCTGCTCAGAATGTACACGCGGTATTTCGAAACAAACAAATACAATTACAAGGAGCTCGATATTACGCCGGGAGAAGAGGCGGGAATTCGCTCGATAACACTGCGGGTAAGCGGGCCTTTTGCATTCGGCAAGTTCTCGTGCGAGACGGGAGTGCATCGACTTGTACGGATAAGCCCGTTCGATGCGAACAAACGGCGGCACACGAGTTTTGCAGCGGTGGACTGCATTCCGGAATTCGAGGACGATATCGATATCGAAATAAATGATGACGACATCAGGATCGACTTTTATCGCGCCAGCGGCGCCGGCGGCCAACATGTAAATAAGACCAGCTCGGCGGTGCGGATTACACACGAGCCGACCGGTATCGTGGTGCAGTGCCAGAACGAGAGAAGCCAGCATAACAATCGTGCCCAGGCAATGAAAATGCTCAAGGCAAAACTGTACATGCTCGAGCAGCAAAAACGCGATGATGAGATCGCAAAACTGTACGGAAATAAGGGCGAGATTGCCTGGGGAAACCAGATAAGAAGCTACGTCCTGCAGCCTTACCAGATGATCAAGGACCATCGAACCAACTTCCAGGTCGGTAATGTCGAGGCCGTGCTGGACGGAGATATCGAAGGATTTATCGAAAGTTATCTGCGACATAGAGCAAAAACAAGCGGTACGAAAAAATAAACATTAAAAGTAAAGGTTAATAACAATGAAAGATATTATCGACGTCGAATTGAAAACGCAGAAAGTGGATTTCAGCAAGTGCAAAACAGATATACTTGCCGTAGGGCTGTTTTCTGACGCCAAAGAGCTGGACAAACTGAACAAAGAGCTTAACAGCAAACTGGACGGCACTATCGGCCGGTTGCTGGAATTAGGTGATTTCAAGGCAAAGGACGGGACAAGCACAGTAATTTACGGCAACGGTGAAACAGGAGCCAAAAGGATTCTGCTGGTCGGCCTTGGAGAGAAGAAAAAGGCAACACTGGATACGGTTCGTAATGTAGCGGCACACGCGGCAAAAACGTCCGTAGAGCTTAAAGCAAAGACGATGAGCCTGGCGCTGCACAGAGCATTCGGCGGACGGTTCGATCTGTCCGCGATGGCCCGCGCTTTCGGTGAAGGGATATATTTCGGCAGCTATCGCTACGATGAATTTATCACTGAGAATGAGAATGGGCGACTAAGTTCTCTCGAGGTCGAGCTGATCGATCCCGATTCGGCGAAAATACAAAAACTGAAACAAGGACTCTCGGACGGCATCGCAATCGGCAAGGCGCAAAGTTACGCCCGAACGCTGGCAAATCGGCCGGCCAACGTGATAAATCCAGCCGAGTTAGCGGCTGTCGCAAAAGAATTAGCTCGCGGCTCGAAGAGACTGAGCTGCACGGTTTTTGACGAAAAGCAGATGACTGCAAAGGGAATGGGCGGGGTGCTTGCAGTCGGCTCAGGCTCACAAAACAAGCCGAGATTTATCATTTTGAAATACAGCCCGCCCGGCAAAGCGGCCAGCACTCTGCCAACGGTCGCGCTGGTCGGCAAAGCAATCACATTCGATTCGGGCGGAATCAGCATCAAGCCGTCGGCGAATATGGATGAAATGAAATTAGACAAATCCGGCGGCATTGCCGTATTGGGAGCGATGAAAGCGCTGGCCGAGCTGGCGCCGCCCGTGAACGTTTATGGAATCGTACCGTCGGCGGAGAATATGCCGAGCGGGACGAGCTACCGGCCCGGCGACATTATTAACACATTCAGCGGGAAAACCGTCGAGGTCCAGAATACCGACGCCGAAGGCAGAATGATTCTTTGCGACGCCATAAGCTATGCTGTCAAACAGAAATGCGACATCATTATTGATATCGCCACGTTGACGGGAGCGTGCGTTGTCGCACTCGGCAAGTATATGGCCGGGCTGATGGGCAACAATGACAGACTGATTAAAGATTTGCAGAAAGCCTCACAGGCCAGCGGCGAAAAAGTCTGGCAAATGCCAAGCGGCGAAGATTATGCAAAAGAAATGAAGAGCAAGATAGCGGACCTGAAAAATATAGGCAGCCGCTGGGGCGGAGCGTGTACGGCAGCCGCCTTCTTAAGGCAGTTTGCAGGTGACACAAAGTGGGCACATCTCGATATTGCCGGCGTCTGGAGCTTCGAAAAGGCCACGGAGTTTACGTCAGAGGGAGCCAGCGCTTTCGGAGTCAGGCTGCTGACAACTTACGTGATTGGTCTCAAGAACAAGAAAAAATAATGACCTGTTAAAGAAGATATCCAAAAATGAGTAAAAAAATTAAAAAGGTAGATACTGAAAGAATTGAAAAGGCGGTCAAAGAAATACTCATGGCGATTGGTGAAGATTGCAATCGCGAAGGGCTAAAGAAAACACCCGAGCGGGTGGGAAAGATGTACGCCGAACTTTTAGCCGGGATGCGCGAGGATCCGAAAATCCATCTTCGCAGTGTCTTTACCGAAAACTATGACGAAATCGTCCTGCTGCGCGACATCCCCTTTTACAGTATCTGTGAGCATCATTTGATGCCGTTTATCGGCTCGGCCCACGTTGCGTATTTGCCGACCGGGATGGTGCTCGGCGTGAGCAAATTGGCCCGCATTGTCGATTGTTTTGCCCGCCAGCTCCAAACCCAGGAGAGATTGACGTACCAGATCGCCGATTTTATAATGAACAGCTTAAAGCCAATGGGCGTGACGGTAGTGCTGGAAGCGTCTCATAGCTGTATGACCATTCGCGGCATCAAAAAGCCCGGCTCGTCAATGGTAACATCGGCGCTCCGCGGCATCTTCAAGAAGGACCCGAGAAGCCGAAACGAAGTCCTGAGCCTCATGCACAAGTAAAAAACAGGGAGAGATTTGGCTGATGCACAAACTGGTCAGGCAGGTGCGATTCTCGATTAATCCATTCCTGCCGCAAGACAACCGAGGATATAATTCGTTCGCATCCAGGCCGGCGGGCGAAGGATTAGCCATATTTCTCGAATTGTCCGTTGAAGTCACCGGCCGGGTCGTGCCGGCGACCGGATTCGTGGTTAACGTCACCGAGATTGACAAGGCCGTTCGCGAATTTGCAGTGCCGATTTTTGCCGGGCGTATCAAGCAGGATTTCAATCGGGCAAAACATATCGGGCTTTCCGAAATAGCCAGGCTTTTAAGATCAGCGTGGGACCAATTGGCCGATAAGTTCGGGACGGTGAGCCTGAGTGAATTGAGTCTGAAGCTCAATCCTTTCAGGAAAATAGCTCTCGATTCGAAAGATTTGGATATGATTTATTTTTGTGAGAAGTTTGAATTTGCAGCGATGCACAAGCTCTGGAACGACGAATTTTCCGAGCAGCATAATCTGGAGGTTTTCGGAAAATGCGCAAATCCCAGCGGTCACGGACATAATTACATCGTCGAGGTAACGTTACAAATGCCGCCAAACAGAAATGACTTCGGCATCGGCGATTTTGAAAGAATAGTGGACGATGAGTTTATAAAACTGGTTGATCATAAGAATTTGAATGTGGATGTTGACCGGTTCGCCAAAACGAATCCCACTGTCGAAAATATCGCCGGCCTCGCATGGAATCAACTTGTCGGCAAATTCGGCCAGGCGAGACTGCACCGTGTGACCGTCTGGGAAACCGACAAGACATATTGCTCGTATGAGGGCTGATGCGACGTGAAAAACGCCTCTGGAACGTTACAAGCCGGCTCATGCCATCGAGAAATCCACACACTTTCCTGAAAATCAAACGTTTTGCGACCAATGCTATTAGCCCGGAGATGAAGAATTTATAGGACTCTACGATCTCGTCGTCTCCTAAGACAAGATCATCCGCCGGCAATCCCGCGATGGCGCCTTCCACAAGGCCTGTGGCTACTTGAGGTTATCGTCTTTGCTAAAGCTATGTTCTTTATTTGCCGATACTTATGGTATAGTCGAACGGTTGTTCGGCCGGAACCGGTTGGAGATCAGAATTAACCGGCTTGCCACCTGATTGATACGAGTTCGACCGCTAAGAAATATTTTCCATAGAAAACCTGGATTAAACAGCGAGGCTGCATTTGCTTTTTGCGCAGCCGACGGGGACGGAGTTCAAGCAGATTGACCCGGACGCAGGCAAATCTTTGGTATTGATTATTATTCACTGATCATTATTCTTTGCATATAGAAACTTATTCCAAGGGGCTTACATGAAAGCGTTAGTTACAGGCGGAGCGGGTTTTATCGGGTCTCATCTGACCGAACGGCTGCTCAAAGATGGTAATAAAGTGGCGGTCATCGATAATCTCAGCACCGGCAGTCTGGAAAATATCGAAAGTTTTAAAAATCATGACGGCTTCGAATTTGTCGAAGGCGACATTCGAAATGCCGAACTGGTAGAACCGCTGGTCAAGCAAAGCGATGTAATTTTCCATCTGGCTGCCGCTGTCGGTGTCAAGCTGGTCGCCGATGACCCGGTCCATACGATAGAAACAAACATTGGCGGCACTGAAATCGTGCTGAATCTCGCCAATAAATTCGGCAGGAAAATCCTAATCGCTTCGAGCAGCGAAGTTTACGGCAAAAGCGAAGCTGTCCCCTTTCATGAAGATGACGACATCGTGCTCGGCAGCACGTGCCTGTCCCGGTGGTCGTATGCCTGCAGTAAGGCGGTGGATGAATTCCTGGGCCTGGCTTTTCATCAGCAGTACGGACTGGATGTGGTCATCTGCAGGTTCTTTAATACAATCGGGCCGAGACAGACGGGCCAATATGGGATGGTCGTGCCCCGATTCGTTCAAACGGCACTAAATGGTGAAACACTTCAAATATACGGAACAGGAAAACAAACGCGATGTTTCTGTTATGTGGCCAACCTCGTCGAGGCTATCATCGGCCTGATGAACTGCGAGCAGGCGGCAGGACAAGTATATAATATCGGTACGAATGAAGAGATTTCCATCGAAGAGCTGGCCGATAAAATTAACAAGATAACGGGCAGCAAAAGCAAAAAGGAGTTTGTGCCGTATGAGGTCGCCTATGGAAAGCCAATAGATGATATGATGCGGCGTATGCCAAGCATAGAACGAATCAACAAGACTATCGGCTGGAAACCTAAAACAAACCTGGATGAAACACTGCGACTGATTGCCGAGAGTTTGAAGCAGGAACCTCGTTCCGAGAATTGATTGATTTTAGACTATGAGTATCTGTATGCGAGCAAAACTAAATCAGTGGGATTACCTGATCGTTACCGCTTCCAATGAGGCCCAGGCCCGGGCGTACGAAACACAGCTCAAAGTCCGGCAGGAACTGGGATTTCTCAGCAGCGTCCGCGACGTGATGGTTGTGCCCGATCCCGGCGGAAAGCGAATCGGCAGCGGAGGCAGCACGCTTTACTGCCTGATGGAGGTCCTCAATCAAAAACTCAAACGCAGAGCCATAGCCGGAGGCCCGGATGCGTGGGAGAAAATTCTGCGAGGCCTGCGCATTCTAATCGTTCACGCCGGCGGAGATTCGAGACGCCTGCCTGCATACGGCCCATGTGGAAAGATATTTATCCCGGTTCCTTCTGAAAGCGACACCGCCATACCGCTGAGTTTGTTCGATCGACAACTGCCGATATACCTGAGGTTGCCGGAACCGGCGGCAGGTGTCGGCCAGGTCGTGATAACATCGGGCGACGTGCTGCTCAGATTCGAGCCGGCCGAAGTAAGATTTGCCGCCGAGGGAGTCACCGGATTATCCTGCTATGCTCTTCCCAAACAGGCAAGCAGACACGGCGTCTTTTGCAGAGGACGGGAAGATAAGGTAAAGCTGTATCTGCAGAAGCCCTCTGTGGCCAGGCAGAAAGAATATGGAGCAATCGACACGTACGGCCAGAGCTGCCTGGATATCGGGATCATGAACTTCGATGCGACCACCGCTGTTAAAATGCTGGAGATTTTCGGCGCTTCGGCCGGTGGGAACGGCAAACTCGCTCTAAGCGGTGAAATGGGACGGGCTGTCACCGAACGCGGACTGGATTTCTACCGTGAGATATGCTGTGCGATGGGCAGCGAAGCCTCCAAATCCGAACACGCCGAGTCTGCGCAAAACAGCGGCTCAAAATGGACTCAAAATCTGCTGGGGAAATTGTTTAAGGCTTTTTCGCCGGTGCCTTTCAGCATGAAACTCTTAAGGCGCTGTGACTTCCTGGATTTCGGGTCCAGCAGAGCAATTATCAGCAGCGGCACACGGCTGCTGCAGGAAGACCGGGGAGTGTCTAATTTGCAGACCTTCCTTGACATCAACAACGAGATAACCGACAAGGGCGTTGTCAAAGGCGTTTCTTCCTGGGTGGAGGGATGCCGAATCAATTCATCGCTAACACTGGGCGGAGAAAACGTGGTCGTCGGCGTCGACATTGACGAGCCTATTTCTCTGCCGCAGAGAGCATGTCTCGATGTTATCAGGGGACGCAGCAGTAAGGACAGAAGTGTCTGGTTCGTACGCTGTTATAACCTGGATGACACATTCAAGGAGACAATAGAAGAAGGCAGCAGTTTCTGCGGCCTCGATGTGTTCGAATGGCTTAACGCCATCGGCGCCGGGCCGGAAGACCTCTGGGATGCGGATTTGCCTGCCGGAAAGCGAAGCATCTGGAATGCCCGGCTCTTCCCGGCGGTAAAAACTCAAACACTATATAAACAATGGCTGTGGATGCTCGATCCGGCCGGTGCCTGCGATGAGGACTTCAAGGCATGGCAAAAGGTGGATAGATACAACCTCGAACAGATTTTATACCTCGCCGATTACAGCGATTTTTATAAACGACGTCACGATATTCGAGCTAAATTAATCCAAAAGTCTCTTCGGCAAATGTTTCGCCCGCGAAGTGAATTCTCAAGCTCCGAGCTGGTATACCTGCTGAATGATGCCGAGGATTTGAGTGCGTGGGTATCTGAGATTCTCACCGAAGCCTACTGGCATTTTAGAAACGGCAACAATGGAGGAACCGAATCACTCGTATTTCCACGCATTATTCATACGCTGGGTTCGGCGCTGGTCGAGCTTTACGAAGATACCGATCCCCCGCTGTCAAAAGCACTTCCGGGATTGAAGCAGCTTCTCAGTCCGGCACAGCATCAATGGCTGGTGTCTCTGGGGCTCGGTTTGAATTCGAAGGTTTCGATTGTTAAATGGGCGCGCCGCGCACAAAACATTGCATTCGAAAGTTTAGAGAAAGCTATTATTGCCGGCGGTGCCAGGCGAGATGTTAATCCTCGGAGCGTTTTACGGAGCGATGAAATTGTCTGGGCACGAGCGCCGGCGCGTCTTGATGTCGGGGGCGGCTGGACGGACACACCGCCTTACTCACTTGAACATGGTGGTTGTGTCGTCAATGCCGCGGTCAATCTCAACAGCCAGCCTCCCATCCAGGCCTACGCCCGTGTCATCGATAAGCCGGTGATTCGCATCAGTTCGATCGACCAGGGAGCACGGACCGAGATTACCGGTTTCGACGAGCTTCTGGACTATCGAAAAGCGACCAGCAGTTTCGCCCTTGCCAAGGCCGCCTTAGCCCTGTCGTGCCTGTCGCCCAAAAGGAACGGTGGCAATAAAAACACCAGCTTGAAAAGGGTGTTAGAACGCTTCGGCGGAGGAATTGAGCTAACCACCCTCGCAGCCATTCCGAAAGGCAGCGGCCTGGGCACATCGAGCATAATGGGAGCAGTGATTCTCGCAGCGATCCAGCGCATCATGGGCGTAGAATTGTCACAGCGACAATTATTTTACAGCGTGCTTCGCCTGGAACAGGCATTGACAACCGGAGGCGGCTGGCAGGACCAGATCGGTGGTGTAATCGACGGTGTGAAAATGATCGTCACCGAATCCGGATTTGTCCCCCACGCGAGAATCCATTACGCACTGCCCGATGTTCTGGATCCGAAAACCAACGGCGGCCGCAGCCTCTTATACTACACAGGCGTCACACGACTGGCCAAAAATATCCTGCAGCAGGTCGTTGGAGGATATCTAAACAGGAACCGCGCTACAATGGCCACGCTAAAACAAATTTACACTATTGCCGAAGAAGTTACAGATGCGCTCATTCGCAAGGACATAGCGACATTCGGACATCTGGTCGATGTCGCATGGCAGCTCAATAAACAGCTCGATCCTAACTCCAGCAACGATGAAATCGAACTACTGTTCGAACGAGTCCGCCCCTTCATATTCGGCGCCAAACTTCTCGGCGCCGGCGGCGGCGGTTTCATGCTTATGATTTGCAAATCGGCAGAGGATTCTCAATCGGTGCGAGAGATGCTCGAAACCGAACCGCCCAACGAACGGGCAAGGTTCTTCGATTTCGACATCAGTCACGAGGGATTGACCGTAACCGTTTCCTGAAAGTTGGGACATTATGAAAAAGGCATTGATTACCGGTGTTACAGGGCAGGATGGTTCATATCTTGTGGAACTGCTGCTGAAGAAAGATTATCATATCTGGGGCGTAATGCGGCGGAGTTCGTCATTTCACACGGGCAGGATCGACCATTTGTACAGAGACCCGCATGAACATCCGAAACTCAGGCTTGTCTACGGGGATCTGACCGACGGCAGCAACCTATCGACAATCATAAACGAGATTAAGCCGGATGAGGTATATAACTTAGGGGCACAAAGTCATGTCCGGGTAAGCTTTGATATGCCCATCTATACAGTTAATACGGATGCGCTCGGCACTCTTCGGCTATTGGAGGCGATCCGCTCCTGCGATAAGGAAGCAAAGTTTTATCAGGCCTCCAGCAGCGAGATGTACGGCAAAGCTGTCGAAATACCCCAGACAGAGAAGACGCCCTTCCATCCGCGAAGCCCATACGGTTGTGCAAAGGTATACAGCTTTTGGCAGACTGTGAACTATCGAGAAGCTTACGGATTATTCACCTGCAACGGAATTTTGTTCAACCACGAATCACCCAGGCGAGGCGAGACATTCGTTACGAGAAAAATTACTCGGGCGGCGACACGAATCAAGCTGGGCCTGCAGGAAAAGGTCTATCTGGGCAATCTCGATGCAAAACGAGACTGGGGTTTTGCCGGTGATTACGTCGAAGCAATGTGGCTTATGCTCCAGCAGGACAAGCCGGATGATTATGTCATAGCCACCGGTGAATGTCATTCGGTTAGAGAATTTGTAGAAGAGGTTTTTGGATATCTTGATTTGGATTGGCATAAGTGCGTTGAGATCGATCCGCGATATTTCAGGCCGAGCGAAGTCGACTATCTTCAGGGCGATGCAAGCAAAGCAAAAAAGATCCTCAATTGGAAACCGAAGGTGACATTTCAAGAGCTTGCAAGAATAATGACGGATGCTGATATGCAAAGCGCCAAGAACTTGAAGATTATCAAAGACCACCATAAGGCAAAAAATGAGCACTTTCTTTGAGAACAGACGAATTGTCGTTACCGGCGGCGCCGGTTTTCTCGGCGGCTATGTTACTGAAGGGCTGAGAAAACGGGGCTGCAAGGATATTCTCGTGCCGAAGATCGAAGACTATGATCTGGTCGATATTAACGACATCGTTCGGATGTACGAAGATATGAAGCCGGATATCGTCATTCACTTAGCGGCGGTCGTGGGCGGTATAGGCGCCAACCTCGAACACCCGGCAGAGTTTTTCTACAAGAATTTAATGATGGGTGTTCAGCTTATAGAACAGGGAAGGCTTCGAAACATCGAGAAGTTTGTTGCTATCGGCACAATCTGTGCATATCCGAAATTTACGCCGGTGCCGTTTAAGGAGGAGGACCTTTGGAACGGGTATCCTGAAGAAACCAACGCACCGTACGGGCTGGCAAAGAAAATGTCCCTCGTTCAGTCGCAATCTTACCGGGCCGAATACGGTTTCAACTCGATATTTCTGCTTCCGGTAAATCTTTACGGGCCCGGCGACAATTTTAATCCCGCCAGCAGTCACGTTATACCTGCGTTGATTAAGAAATGCATCGATGCGGTTGACAGTGGCGCCGACCATATCGATTGCTGGGGCACGGGAAATGTTTCGCGCGAGTTTATTTATGCCGCCGACGCCGCCGAGGGGATTCTGCTTGCGACGGAACACTACAACAGCTCCGAGCCGGTGAATATCGGCGCCGGTTTTGAAATAACCATAAAGCAGCTTAGTGAAACAATCGCCGAGCTCACGGGCTTTTCCGGCGAACTACGCTGGGACAGCTCCAAACCGAACGGTCAGCCGAGGCGGTGTTTGGATGTCTCAAGAGCTAAAAAGCACTTCGGCTTCGAGGCCAAAATCGCTTTCGATGAAGGGCTTAAGGCAACAATAGATTGGTATAGAGCTAACTGCAGAAGATAGTAAACTCTGTATTCAAAACGTCTCAGTTATCTAAGGCCGGAGCGGGTCGAGAGATCCGGCGGCACACTCGTGACACTCATAAAAACAAAATCAGCTCAACACTATTTTGTCGTTCTTTGCGGCACCCTTGCGCTTTATATTGTCAGTTGTGCTCCAGGCGCTTTGTGGCAGGACAGCGGACTGATTCAGTATCGCATCTGGCACAATGATATCGAAGGTTTCCTCGGCCTCGCTATTTCTCATCCGCTCTTTTATATACTGGCGATTGGCGCAAAATACATCCCGCTCGGTGAATTCGCCCACAGGGTCAATCTGGTCTCGGCAATTGCGGCGGCGGTTGCGGTTGCGAACATGTTCTTACTCGTGCGCCTATGGCTCGGCAGGAATCTGCCGGCGGTCATCGCGGCTGTCACTTTAGCCGTTTCCCATACGTTCTGGCGCCATGCAAGCATTATTGAAACATACACGCTCTGGACCGCCCTGTTTCTCGCCGAACTGATAATGCTGCTGCAATATACAAAAACCAGGCGAGTACATTATTTGTATTGGTTGGGATTGCTAAGCGGCCTTTCAATTGCCGTCCATATGCTCGCTTCGATACCGCTCATATGTTACGCCGTCTTCGTTGCCTTTCTTCTGGCTAAAAAAGAAATTAATATCAGAAACCTGGCGATTATTGTCTTGCTGTGGATTGCCGGTGCACTGCCTTACGAATATTTGATAGTCAAAAATATCATACAAACGGGCGACCTTACAGGGACTCTGGCCTCCGCGGCCTTCGGGCTCCGCTGGCAGGGAGCGGTCCTTAATGCTTCGCTTTCAATGGGAATAGTGAAAGAGAACTTTCTGTATATCCTGCTCAACTTTCCCACGCCGAATTTTCTGCTGTTTTTCGCGGGCTGCTTTGGACTGTTCAAAATGTCACCGGGTCGAAGTTTTAGAAATGTTGTCCTGGCGCTGACCGCTCTGTTCTTTCTTTTCGCCTTTCGGTATACAATCCCTGATCGGTATGCATTCTTTATCCCGTTCTACTGTCTGGTCTCGATCTTGATAGGTCTTGGAATGGATACTTTGCAGAATCAGAAAAATCTTAAGGTTCCCGTGTTTTTGGTACTGCTCTTTTGCATGCTGCCTGTCGGCATATATGCTGCTTTACCGCCGCTTGCCGAAAAAATGCAGCTTAATCTCGGCACGAGAAACGATATACCCCACCGCGATGATTACGAATATTTCCTGCGGCCATGGAAGACCGGGTATATGGGGGCCGAGCGCTTCGCCGAGGAGGCGTTGGACCTGCCGGAGGATTATGCTGTCATCTATGCCGATACCTCCACAGTTGGCCCGCTTCTATATCTCCAGGAGGTCAAAGGGAAACGCCCCGATGTGAAGATTGTCTCGGGCACTGTCAACAGCAAGGATGCGCCGAAGTTCGATGATCAGTCTATCGGGCAATTGCTGGAAGCCGGGCCGATATACGTTGTTTCGCCCAGGCCTGGGTATTGCCCTAAATTTGTGCTTGATCATTACGATTTGATTCGAGCGGGTATTCTATGGCAGGTGATTGAATCCGAAGAAGGAATTAAGCCACTAACGATCAAATGAATCAGCAATCTGTAACAACCTCGAAAAGACTGGTCCACAACACGTTCTTCAACGTTGCGGCGTTGTTGAGTAACGCCCTGGTCGGTTTCTTCCTTATACGTTTCTTTCTCAGCCAGCTCGGAGAGGCTCAATACGGCGTATGGCTGCTCATCGGCGGCTCTATCTTTCGCTATGCCCCCCTGTTAAGCGTCGGCTTTAATAGCTCAATCAACAGATATATACCGCTCTTCATGGCACAAAACGACGACGATGGAGTCCAGCGGGTCATCAACACATCTTTGTTTTTCTCCATAGCTATAGGCATTGTTCTTGTAATCATAAGTCTGGTTGTTTGCTTCAACGTCGATTCCTGGTTTGCCATCGCACCTCAATTCGTGAGGACCGCCGGCATACTCGTGCTTGTCGTCGGATTCTGCTGTGCCATTGCGATACCCTTGCAGCCATCAACCGCAATCCTAAGCGGACTGCAGCGATATGATATCATCAACATAGTCATGCTGGCCCTATTGGCGCTCCGAACCATTCTTATGGTTGTGCTATTGTTACAAGGCTACGGCCTGCTGACTGCGGGGCTCATATTCGGCCTTAGTGAAATTGTCGTGAGGATTATACATTCCATTTTTGTCAAGAGGCTGCTGCCCAAAGTGTCTTTATCTTTGGGAAAAATAGATTTGCACCTTTTTAAGGAAATGCTGACATACGGAATTAATACTTTCATGTACGCAATGGGGGCCATAATAATCTATCATGCCAGCAATCTGATAATCGGGATTTTCCTCGGCACCGCCCAGATAAGCCAATTCGCCATCGCAACTGCCGGTGTGCTCCTGTTGTCACAATTGCTGCAGGCTTTCACGGCAGCGATAAAACCGGCAGTCAGCGAACTCGATACCAGAAATGACGAGGCAGCGGTTAAGGAATTAGCCTTCCTGACACAAAAATACAGTCTTCTTTTAATCATTCCCGGCGGCTGTTTCCTAATCGCAATGGGCAGAGACTTTCTTCATATATGGGTCAGCGACCAATTCAAGGACCCCACAGTCATTGACGGGATGGCTGTCATCCTGACCATTCTAACCGTCGGCCACTGTTTGAGGCTGGCACAGCACAGCAACTTTCTTGTGCTCGTAGGGCGCGGTCAACATAAGATATTCGGGATTCTGACCGCCTTGATGGCACTATTCTGTGTTCTGGCTTCCATTCTTTCGGTAAAGGTCTTCCATTGGGGCTTGCTCGGAATCGCCTGGTCGAATTTCCTGCCGATAACGCTAACATCCGTGCTGATCCTGCCGATATATTTTAATCGTAAAATGCATATCTCCACGTTGGAAAATATTCGGAACGTTTGGCAGCCGGCCTTGCTGGGTTCATTGCCGGCTATGGCGATGATTTGCGTTTGGAAATATGCCGCTGCCCCTGATTCGTGGCTCGAAATTGTGAGCGTTGTAGTTGCCGCAATGGTCTTGATAGTTATAGGCGGCTGGTTCCTGAGTTTGAAAGAGGTTGAGAAGAAACGATTCGTTAAGATTGCTCTGCGAAAAAAGGAAAGTGGCTAAGATTAGTTACAGAGAATCTCATAAATACGAGGGCAAAGGTGCCGAATACGAGGCGTACTACCAGAACAAAGCGTGGCAAAGATTCCTTTGGTCGCGCGAGCAGGAGATTATCCTGAGGATTCTGGAGAAATACTTCACCGGCAAAGATATTCATCTGCTCGACTTCGCTTGCGGGACGGGACGTATCACAGAACTGCTGGAAAATCGCGTTAAAACTTCTACGGGTATCGATGTATCCGGCTCCATGCTTGCCATCGCCAGAGAAAAGCTCAAACGGACCGAGATAATCGAAACGGATATCACGGCGGAAAATGTTCTAAAGCCGAGAAAATTCAACTTGATTACAGCTTTTCGGTTTTTTCTCAACGCCGAGCCGGAACTGCGTTCTGCAGCGATCAAAGCAATTGCCGAGCTGTTGGACGAAGATGGTTACTTAGTATTCAACAATCATCAGAATTCCGGATCGCCCTGGATAAAATTACGCTACACGCGCCATCGAAAGAAAAATCCGGAAGGCACCTTTAACGTAATGAGTATCGAGCAAATGAAAAATCTTGCTGAAGAAGCGGGACTGGAGATCGTCGAGATTTATCCGGCCGGGTTTTTTAATCCTCCAAAAGTTCCGGTTTCGTACCGCCTGAATCGCACGATAGATTGGGCAGCCGAAAAGTTCAGATTTATGAACCAATTTTCAGAAAATCTAATAGCCGTCTGTCGCTTGAAAAAAAATCCCAACTGCGATAATTCTGCCACAAGGAAATAATCAATGGAAGTCATCGGCGAGATTATACAAAAAACCGGAGAACCTGGCGCGCTGGCTATAGAAGCAGCTAAAGCGTCGATGGCTTTCGATATCGGTAAAGGCTGCGGCCTGTTTTACGTACCGAAGGTCGTTAATTTCGATGCTAAAACAGGCGTGCTTGAATTCGAGCGGCTCAACGGCCTGGTTACACTGCTCGACATGGCGGCTCGTAAAGACGAGCGGTTATTCGAGCTTTTGAAAAAGGCGGGTCGCGCACTGGCAGTCATTCATGAAAAATTGGTCTTGTCCCAGGAAATGAAACATGAACTGCCTGCCGAGTGGATGGCCTCTCCCGGCGAGAACGTTTTCGTTCACGGTGATTTTGCAGGTTTTAATTTGTGCTTCGACGAATCCTCCGGCCGGCTCGTCATTTTGGACTGGAGTTCGGCGCCGCTTCTAGGAAATGTTGCCACTTACGGATCGAGATTCTTCGACATAATCTGGCTTGTTATCTTTATCTTTTATGGCGCCCCAAGGCGCTGCCTTTTCAACTGGGATGCTCAGGGCATGGCCAACGCCTTCCTATCAGGATACGCCGAACGCCGCCCTGAAATAATTCAGCGTCTTTCCGGTGATTTTGAGCCGCTGATGCGTCGATACTATCACAAGACTGTATGGTATCTCGCTAAACAACGGTCCTGCTACAAAGCAGCCAGGTATTTGCTGTACCAGTCTATGATTTACCCAAGATTTGCCCGTTATCATCCCGGACACGGTTAAGTCCGACGGTCATACTGGAGGCTTGGAGCTAATTATGTATGCCGAATATGCGAATGAAATTGAATTTGACCAGGATTACCTGTATTACGAACAGGGTGAGCGATTTTCCGACATACCGTTACCGCCGGTAATTAACGTTTTACTTTTTGCCAGTTGGGTTGTTATTTGCCTGATAGGATTCGCAGTCATTTCTCTCGCAAAAAATCCTGTGGCCGGTATCGTCATTATAGCTTTGCCGACGTTCATAGGAATGGTCCTAAAGCCGACTTTTGGACTTTGCATCCTGATGCTGGTTCTGCCGACAGGTGCTGGCATCGGATTTAATCAGACTTTCAGTCTCGACCGGGGTGTTGGTTTGGCCCTTGCGGTCAGCTTCGCGCTGAATGTACTTATCACACGCCCGGGATTGCACATCCGTAACAAGGCGATATGGATAATGGGATTATATTCGATCTGGATACTTCTGGTTTCGCTGGGGGGTCCATATCTCGGCCTCGAATTAATGCGTGCCTTCACCCAGTTTCAGCTTCTTATACTCATTTTGATTGTATACTGGATACTCGAAACAAACGGTGAAAAAACTTTTCAATGGGCACTGAGAGCATACGTCCTCGGAACATTGGGCACCATCATTCTGGCATTTATCACCGGGACCGCAATCAGAACGATGGAAAATACTTCTCAGACAAGATATTCGGCCACATTAGGCAATGCAATCGATGCGAATATGTTAGCGGCCTTAATAAGTACGGCTTTTCTGGCAGCCATTTACCTGTTTGCCCGCAACAAGAATATATTCTGGCGAATCGTAAATTTCGCTGCAATTTTGTTTCTGCCCTTAATGCTGCTCAAAATCGGCTCACGCGGTGCTCTGATCGCGCTGGCGTTTACCATGTTGTCGCCGTTGCTGTTTATAAGGCAAGTCGCAAGAAGACCTGCATTGGCGGTACTGCTGCTCGTGATTTTTCTGCTGGCCTCAATCGGCTCAGGGCTGCTGATAAAAGGAGATGGGCTGGAAAGGTCGGTTGCAGATCGGTTGACGGACGTCGGGTACGCAAAAGAGAGCATTAGCTACAGAATGGAGCCCATAAAGCTGGCCGTCAAAACCGCGGTCAGAAAACCGGCGGGAACAGGGTATTACAGTTGGTTCGAAGAAACCGGAACTTTAATCTGGCCACACAACGATTTCTTTCTTGTTTTAGGGATTTATGGAATACCCGGCGCCCTGCTCTTTATATGTTTCATGGGTATACTGCTGCTGGCTATAAGGCGTATCCCGCTCGGGCTCGAAAAAATATACGCAAGGGCAGTTCTCATATTCCTTATAATGATGGGATTGACCATCGGCCAGATGTTCCACAAATACTATTGGGTTTTTCTGGCGTTTGTAATGGCGGGCGAACGGATCGCTAAAATCTATACGCCAACCGAAGATTCAGAATCTGCCGGTGAATATGAAGATGACTCATTAACAGAATATGAGCCGGTTCAATCGGACGAGGCTTTAGCATAGTGAGAATTCTGGCAATTTCACACTTGTTTCCCAATCTCAAAGAAAAGAGATACGGAATCTTCGTGGCCCGGCAACTTTCCGAGATTCACAGGCTTGGAGCGGAAATAACCGTTATCGTACCGCGCGTCTGGTGCCCCGGATTGCTCAGGCACTTTGACAGGTGGAAAAATCATGACCACAAGTCTCCGCTGTGCCGGTTCGATGGGATAGAAACTTTCAGCGTGCCGTATTTAAGACCGCCGGGAAATTTTTATAATCGATGGTCCGGCCTGGCCGCTTTCCGTGCTATAAAAAGTAAAGCCCTCGAATTACACAAAAGTAGAAAATTCGACGTGATATACGCAACGGATTTTTTTCCTGACGGCGATGCTGCCGTAAGATTGGCTCAGCACCTCAAAATCCCGGCGGTATGTTTGAGCATCGGCGTAGACGTAAATATAACTGCCCAATCAAGCGGAATTATATATAGGCATTTTGTAAAGACGGCAAAGGCTCTTGACGGCACATTGGCCTGTGGGCAAAGCGTTGCAGATGGGATTAAAGCAGCCACCGGCAAGAATCCCTTGTGTGTTTACGGCGTTTTGGATCTGGAGGAGTTCTCGCCGGCACCGGACAAAATCCCGGCAAGAAAAGATTTAGGCCTGCCGCCGGATAAAACCATAGCCTTGTACGCCGGCTACCTAACCAAACGCAAGGGTGTTTATGACCTTCTCGAAGCAATATACAGAGTACAAAAAAAGTGCCCGGACTTGCTGCTCGTCATGTGCGGAGCCGGCCCCGAGGAAACAACGCTGCGGAGACTGATTCGAGAAAAAGGCATGGAGCGTACGGTCAGCATGGCCGGCGAGGTCGAGCCCGAACGAATGAATGAATGGATGCAGGCAAGCGATCTGTTCGTGCTGGCTTCTCATACCGAAGGGATGCCGAACGTCGTCACCGAAGCGATGGCTTGCGGCCTGCCGGTTGTTGCTACAGCGGTCGGCGGCCTGCCCGGGGCCATTGGTGATTGCGAAGGCGCTATTCTCGTCCCGCCTGAGAATATCGACGATCTGGAAAAAGCGATTGCCAAGGTGATTAACGATAACCAACTGCGGGCGAATATGCAAATCGCCGCTCGAAAGAGAGCGGAAGAACAATTCGGGGGCAGGCGCAACGCACGCCTGATTTTAGATTATATGCGGAAAATCGTAGAAGAAAAACAGGTCAAACAAAGGGGCTGAGCAGCTCAATGAAACAAACATACCTGGTAATAGACGCCTGTCAATTCTCCGCCAACTATAATTATTGCCTGTTGGACGCTCTGGCAAAAAAGGGGGAAAGGATAGTCTATGCCACAACGAAATTTGCACACGGCCACATCCCCAGCCCGCCGGATGTCACGGTTTTTCGCTGCTTCTTTTCACTTGCCAGCCTGGCTGGCCGGGTGACTTCATCAGGACCGGTAAGGCGTTTTCTTCGGGCGATCGAGTATCCGCTTAATCTATTGTTCCTGCTGGCATATGTGCTTATAAAACGCATTAAGGTCGTTCATTTTATATGGGTTGTTTCGCCCTGGCTGGACTATCGACTGATAAGACTCCTGCAATTGGCCGGCTGTCACGTGATTTATACCGCGCACAATTCTTTCCCACACGAGCCCAAAGCCGGTGACATCCGAAAGTATGCCAGGATTTATCAAAGAGTCGACCACGTTATCGCCCTAACGAACTATACTCGAAACGAAATAATGGCACATTGCGGGATACCATCCGAGAAAATTTCCGTGCTGCCGCACGGGGATTACGAAGCACTCTTTTCACGATACGGCTGTAATGACAATCTGGCTAATAACGTACGGCAAAAGGCAGGAGATCGAAAAATCATCGCCTTTCTCGGCCATATCCGTCCGTACAAAGGACTGGAAGTTTTCGTCAATGCGTTCGGATTAATTAAGCAACGAATACCTGACTCTTTCTTCCTTATCGCCGGTTCGGTACTCGTCGGCAACAAGAAGAATTGGGAAGAAAAACTCGCCCGAAATTGTAAGCCCGACGACCTGTGGGCGGACATCCGTTTTGTGCCGGTTGAGGATATCAAAGCATATCTTTCGGTTATCGATATACTGGTTCAACCCTATATTAGCGCATCCCAAAGCGGCAATACGGTCATGGCGTACGCCGCGGGAGTTCCCGTTATTTCGACAAACGTTGGAGGTCTTGGTGAAATGACAGAGGATGGAAAAACAGGATACGTCATTCCAGCCGGTTCCCCGGAGGCGATTGCCGATGCTCTCGGTAAGTGTTTTGAAGGTGACAACTACGAGAAAATGGCCCACAATGCCCGCCGGGCCGCGGCAGAACAATTCAACTGGGAGAAAATAGCCGAGCAAACCGCCGCCGTTTATCGGCAATTAGGAGCAGCCTCATAGAAGATACTGTGAGACCTGGAGCATAACGTGCACCAAGTAAAACGATTGCTGAAAAGGACGGCATGGAAAATTTTACCGCACTCAACGGTTCAATTAATAAAGAAACGTCACTATCTCAGACTGCTGCGATCACCATTATTGGAAAAGGAACCGGAGCTGAGAGTTGTCCGGTATCTGGTTAAACCAGGGGACACCGTAATCGATATAGGGGCCAACATCGGAGTATATTCGAAAATACTCTCGGAATTAGTCGGGCCGGAAGGTCATGTATACAGCATCGAACCGTTCCCTTCAACCTTTGAAATATTGTGTTACAATGTAAGAAAATTACGCCTCGATAATGTCGAGCCCATAAACGTCGCCGTTTCCGATTCCCAGGCTATTGTGACTATGTCGCTTCCTTATGATTCATCCGGAGCCGAAACTCATTACCGGGCTTCTATAGTCACGGATAGCCCGAAAAAAGGCAAAACAGAAACAGTTAACGTCCAGGCCACCACTATCGATTCCAGATTTTTAAGCGCACCCGGGATAATATCATTTATCAAGTGTGACGTGGAAGGACACGAGCTTGCCTGTATCAAAGGGGCTGCAAAGTTTTTGGCTCGGTCTCAATCCGCATGGCTTATCGAAGTTTCAGGAGAACCGGACAATACGGATTCGGCAGCTCATAATGTTTTTAAGATATTACTCAACCAACGCTATTCTGCATGGTGGTTTGACGGCAGTAAACTCAGAAAACGCCGCCCCGGCGACAAAAGTACCAATTATTTTTTCTTAAAAGATAACCATATAGATATTCTGAACAAAAGTGAATTAGAGGTACTATCGACTTGAGCCTGCAGAAAGAAACTTCTTATGGGAATTCCTGAGGCTTTCCATCCGGAGCCAAGAGCCTTGCCGCCCAGGCATAAAAACACAGCGGCGCATTTGCCATGGTTTTGTTCTGGGACGAAGGCATATTCAGCCCGCCGTTGGTCAAATCATACGCCAACGAAAGAAACAGGTTTTTCACGGCATTGTCGTATGCGGCAAGTCGATGCCAGCCGAACCAGACGTGACCTTTATATCCGGGCGGTAATTTACCGTGTATGGGATCGTTGTATGCCACGTCGCTGCCGTCTACGAAATTTGCAAAGTAGAAAAGATTCTTTTCCGGCTTCCAGATTTGCTTTTTGAAAGTTTTCATAAACATATCGAGTCCGGCTTTGTCAATTAGACCTTCATGATATGCCCTGGCGGCGAGCCAGACGGTTCGGTTTGCATGTGCGGTATCAAGGACGGCTGTTTTTCCTTTTCGCCTCCAGTCGGGAATGAAGTACCAGACGTAGCCGCCCGTCGATTCACGAGGCAATATGCCCCAGTCACTCGGGCTCTGGCGACCAAGTTCCCATGCCTTGGGAGGAGACTGGCGTAAGTCGGATCGAAAGCCAATGTATAAATTCGTCAGGCATTCGGCCCACTGTCGATAGGGATACTTGCTATAGCCTAATTTATTAAGGTCCATGCAAATCACGGCAAAATGTTCACGTATGTCCCGGGCGGTGTTTAAAACGCCCAATAGGTAGATTTTCGATCTGGGACCTTGGAAATCCTCGGGCTTAATCGATGGTATGTAAAAGAGCCATTTTTCGACAATGTTTTTTTCCACGAAATCGGCAATGTCTTTCCAGCCATCCTGCCCGGCCTGTTTGAGAGCGTCTGCAACCATAAGAAAACCTGCAGCGCCCTGAAAATCGCAGAGTTGATTATGACCTCCGGTCTCTTTTTCGGCTTTCTTCAAAAAAAAGCACGGCCAGGTTCCTCTGGGCCGGTTGTGCCGGAGTAATGGACGCTGGTTCGACTTGGCGTCGGCTATTGCCTTAATAACCCGATTATTTGCCTGTTCGAGATAGGCTGATTTGCCGGTAGCCCGCCACATGTCAATCAGGGCCTGAAGCTCCTGGCGAAGGTAATAAACCGCCATATTATCTGAAAGGTCTTTGGACTTGTTTTTTCGAACATGCGTAGCATATTCCCGGTCGAAAGCTGCTACAAACCTTTTAAGCAACAAAGGTCGATTGGCTTCGTCCAGAGGACTTGCTTGAGATTTAAGCTCCGGCAAACGAACATCAGGTTCTGACGCCGGACATATTACTGCCAGGATACATATTGAGCATAAAATAAACAAAAACAGAATCCCTGTTATGGGACTCCGGATCTTTGAATTATGCCAGCTTTGTTTCATGTTTTTCAGCCATACCGGGAACAGGGAAAAAATGCGATATTACCCTTGAGACGGTCTATACTTATATTATATCTTACAAAGGCGAAAAAACAAATAAACGGAGATTATGAGTAATTTTTTGTCATGGAGAAATAAATGAGAATCAGTATTTTCGGCATGGGTTATGTGGGAGTTGTCAGCGGGGCATGTCTGCTGCGGGACGGGCACGAGATTATCGGTGTAGATCCGGTCGCTGCAAAAGTTGCAGACCTGTCACAGGGACGGTCGCCCATCCATGAACCCGGCGTAGCCAGGCTGCTCAGTGAAGCTCACAGGGCCGGCCGGCTCAGAGCAACAACCGAAGCACGCGATGCCCTGACAAACTGCGAAATGGCCTGGATTTGCGTGGGGACTCCATCCGAGCCGGACGGTGGAATCAATCTTTCGGCAGTTGAGAATGTTACAGGGCAAATTGCACGAGCACTTCGGGATTCGAAAGCCCGTCCGCTGATCGTGCTTCGAAGCACCTGTCTTCCGGGAACTACCGCCGACCTTGTCATTCCCCTGCTGGAAAAGGAATCCGGCTTGACGGTGGGAAAAGATATTCATCTTGTATATCATCCCGAGTTTCTGCGTGAAGGCTCGGCGATCGATGATTTCGACAAGCCGCCCAAAATCGTCATCGGCGAAGCCCATCCCTGCGCGGGAGATTTACTCCTTAAGATTTATGAGAAATACGATGCTCCGTTGTTCCGCATGGGACTCAACGAGGCCGAAATGGTCAAGTACAGTGACAACCTTTTACACGCTTTGAAGATTACGTTCGCGAACGAAGTTGCGTCTATCGCCCGGTCCGCGGGAGTGGACGCCCGCCGGGTCGCTGATGTTTACTGTGCCGACACCAAGTCCAATATCAGCCCGCGATACCTTCGCCCGGGCTTCGCATTCGGCGGCTCCTGTCTGCCCAAGGACCTTCTCGCGATTCTGCGATACGCCTCGCTCAAATCGCTGCAAATTCCAATGCTGGAAAGTGTGCTCCAGAGTAATGAGACACAGATAAATAAGCTTGTCCGGCGGATTCTTGAATATCGGCCAGGCACACTCGGGATGGTTGGCCTGGCTTTTAAGCAGGATACGGACGATATGCGCGAAAGCCCCTTTGTGAAGGTTGCCAAGGCACTGCTCGGCGAGGGAATACAATTGAGGATTTATGACCCGGTCGTCCAACCGGAGCGACTTATAGGAAGCAATAAACAGCAGGTTCAAAAGGCGCTGCGCCATTTGGAGAAGCTTCTCGTTAGCTCGCTGGAAGAGCTCATAGAAACAGATTTGATCATTATCAATCAACCGATTGTAGACGCCGATTGCGTTCGAAAGTGGCTCAACGCCGGAATCCGAGTGCTGGACCTGGCGGACATCAAAGGCGCAGATCGCAACGCCGATGGCTATGAAGGCATTTACTGGTAATATCATAAATATGCACATTCTTTATCTGCATCAATATTTTGCTACGCGAAAAGGAATGACTGGGACACGGTCCTACGAATTTGCCCGGCACCTTGTGAGCAAAGGCCATCGCGTGACAATGATGACCTCGGGACTGGCAAACCGCGAATTTCCCGTGCCCGAAGGTAAACAATACGCCGAGTTCGAGAGCGAAGGAATACACGTGGTTGCAATCGCCGCGGCCTACAACGATCCGCAGGTCGGCACCGGCATGAGCGGCGTCCAGCGGATGCTTAAGTTCTATCAATTTGCATGGTCGGCCTGCCGTATCGGCAAGGGTCTCCCGGCGCCTGATGTGGTCTTTGCCACGCACACGCCGCTGACAATCGGGCTGGCCGGTCTTACGCTAAGTCAATATTTCGAAGTCCCATTCGTTTTCGAGGTACGCGACCTCTGGCCCGAAGCGCTCGTCAACGTCGGGGCTTTGAAAAATCCGCTGGCAATATGGTGGCTGAAGCGAATGGCAAAAAAAATATATGCCGGCGCAAAACATATCGTCGCCCTGTCACCCGGCATGAAGGAAGGTATCGTCCGCGCGGGCGTGCCGGCCGGGAAGGTGACGGTAATACCGAACGCCAGCGACCTGGACCTGTTCAGCCCGGACCTGGACGGCTCGGTACAGCGTGAGCGGCTCGGATTGAAAGATAGATTCGCCGCGATTTACTTCGGGGCGATGGGTTTGGCGAACGGGCTTGATTACGTAATCGAGGCCGCGCGAATGTTAGCCGAACGGGACAACAATAATATCGCCTTCGTGCTGCACGGAAGCGGCGGAAAACGTGCCGAACTGGAAAAGATGGCAAGCGAATACAAACTGAAAAACGTAATCTTCAGTGACCTCGTGCCCGACAAGGAACAAGTCGCTCAAATCGTTGCCGGGTGCGACGTTTGCATGACCATCTATCGCGCGGCCAAGGAGCATACATGGTCTCCGAACAAAATGTTCGACGCCCTGGCGGCGGGAAAACCCGTGCTGATAAATGTTCCGGGCTGGCTGGGCGAAACGATAGAGAAAAACAACTGCGGCAGGTGCCTCGATGCAAATCATCCCCAAATGCTGGCCGATACGCTGGAAGAGCTGTCAGTGGATCCGGAGCTATGCCGGCGAATGGGCAAAAATGCCCGCGAACTGGCTGAGCGGGAATTCGACCGGATAAAATTGGCCGACCGTATCGAAAACGTGCTGATAGAGGCTGTTAGCGAAAGATAATTAATGCAAAAGCATAATAACGAATTGGCTGCCTATGACACTGTCAAAATTATTAAGGCCGACTTTACACACGTTCCGGGTATGGCCCAATGCCATATCAAGTCCTTCCCGGGACGATTTATGACTGAGATGGGTTATCATTGGCTTTGTGCTCTTTATGCTTTTTTCATTAAGCATCGCGGAAGCATTTGCCGGGTCGCTGTTGACGCCGACGGCAAAGTCATTGGTCTGGCAGTAGGCGGAGACTCCCACATCCGGGACAAATTTCTCAGTTCGGCACTGTTCCGCTATCCGCATCTTCTTTTCTGGAAGTTTCTCAGCAAACGACTGGTGCGTCGAGTGCTCCTTCAGGAGCTGACCGGGAAATTACGCCGAAAGCGCTCCGCTAATCATTCAGGCGATACTACAGCGCCAAGTGACATGGTCCGTTCAGGCAATTTGCTGTCAATCTGTGTTCTGCCTGATTATGAAGGGACCGGCGCCGCCGGAAGGCTTATCGAGTCTTTCCAGCTTGCTTGTAAAACCGAAGTATATAACCGTCTTACTCTATCAGTCCTGAAACAAAATAGCCGTGCCGTGGCGTTCTACAAAAAATACGGCTGGCGTCAGAGCGGCATGTCCGGAGAAAGTATTATATTCGTCCTGAATTTATGATTGCCGAAGAAATCTCATGCAGGATTCACCTTTTGTAACTATCATCATGCCGATTCGCAACGAGTCCGATTTTATAGAGCGGGCGATAAGGAGCGTATTGGATAATGATTATCCCGCCGGGAGAATGGAGATTCTCGTTGTCGATGGGATGAGCGATGACGGTACGAGAGAAATTGTGACTCGACTATCTGAGGCGGATAGCCGGGTAATGATGCTGGATAATCCGAAGCGGATTGCTCCGGCAGCGATGAATATTGGCCTTAAGGCGGCACGAGGTGATCTGTTCATTCGAGTGGATGGACATGTAGAAATCCCGGCGGATTTTATCGCTAAATCGATCCGGTGCCTGCACGAACATCCGGAAGCCTGGGTCGCAGGCGGCTATATTAAAACTGTAGCGGATAGTTTTGTGGGTCGCGCGATTGCCTCGGCGATGCGCTCGCCGATTGGCGTGGGCAACTCACGATTCAGGCTGGGAGATTACGAAGGCTGGGTCGATACGCTCGCCTTCGGCACGCATCACAGGTGGATCGTCGATAAGATTGGCTACTTCGACGAGGAATTAGTGCGGAACCAGGATGATGAATTCAATCTGCGAATCATCCTGGCCGGTGGTAAAATATGGATGTCGAAATCGATACAAAGCACATATTTTTCGCGGGGCTCGCTGCGTAAACTCTGGAAGCAGTATTTTCAGTACGGCTTCTGGCGGATAAGGACTTTACAGAAACATAAGAGGCCGGCCAGCTTCAGGCAATTAGTGCCTTTGTTATTCGTCTTGTCTTTGCTGTTGCCGGGATTGGCAGGTTTTTTATGGAAGCCGCTTTGGATTCTATTGGCGATTGAAGCGGCCTTTTATATGCTGGGGCTAATGATCGGAGCGCTGGATGCCGGGCGCAAATCAGGCTGGCGATACGCACCTTTGTCGCCGGTAGTTTTTGCCATCCTGCACTTCGCCTACGGATCAGGTTCGTTGTGGGGCGTTGTCAGGTTTTCCATCCTGAGAGGAAGCGGAATGAAAAAGCCCGAAGAAATGGAAATGTCGAGGTAGCGAAGTTCCAATGGATAATATAATAGAAGAATATCAGCAAAAATTTGCCCGATTTCTCGGCGCCGAGCGGGCCTTTGCCTTCTGGAAAGGCAGAGTCGCCTTATACGCCCTGCTGCGGGCGCTCGACGTCGGCGCCGGCGATGAGGTCATCCTGCCGGGCTATACCTGCGTGATGAATGTCAATCCGATTAAGTACGCCGGGGCCAGGCCGGTGTATGTCGATATTGAGCCGGACACATTCAATATGAATGTAAATCTGTTGAAAGAAAAAATCACAAACAAAACAAAGGTCATTATTGCCCAGCATACATACGGCTATCCGTGTGAAATGGACACCATCATGGAAATCGCTCAGAGCAATGACATTCCCGTAATCGAGGATTGTTGCCTTGCCCTGGGCTCGAAATATAAAGGGAGGATGGTCGGGACATTTGGTCAGGCCGGATATTTCTCATTTCAATGGAACAAGCCTTATACGACCGGCCTTGGAGGAATGGTAATAACAAGCGACCGTCAATTAGCTGAGCGAATCGAAACTCTTACGGCAAAAGAAATATGCCAACCTTCAAATCGGGAAGTCTTCATGCTCCGCATGCAATTGATAATCTACAGGCTTTTAATCTATCCAAGAACAACCGCCCTGGCCCAGAGCCTGTTCCGGTATCTCACGAAAAAAGGGGCAGTCGTCGGCTCCTCAAGCACAAGTGAATTCGAACCGGTCAAAGCCAACGATTTCTTCAAAGGCATAAGCAAAATGCAAGCCCGCTCGGGAACCAGTCAGCTTGGTCGAATGGAAGAGAACATCGCCCACCGGCGGAAAATGACAAAGTTATATGATGAACTGCTTGCGGCCAAAGGTTGGAAGCCCGGCAACGACCACAGAGACTCGGCCGAACCGGTCCTGGTGAGATATCCGGTGCGAATCGCTGAGAAAAACAAGGCTCTTGCGCAGGCTGCCAAAGCCGGCATCGAGCTTGGAAGCTGGTTCGAATGTCCCCTGCACCCGATTGAAACTCCATTGGCCTCATATGACTACAAACTCGGAATGTGCCCCGAAGCCGAGAAAGCCGCCCGCGATACGGTGAACCTACCACTGCACCCCCGCACAAGTAAAAAAACAATCGAGAAAAGCGTCGATTTCATAACGGGCTTTACACAAGCAGACTAATGTCGCCACATGATAATTATTGACTCAGGCGTCTGTTTCCTATTGTCAAGATGATTCCTTGTGGTACCATATTCGGAGTTGATAGTAAAAGCATATAATAAAATGTTCGGTGGCGACACAATGCACAAGCCATTAATGCTAGCTCAAGTCGCACTAAAAGCTTCTGCGGTCGCATTCATATTGCTTCTCCTGGTACCGCCGCCACTCATTATACCGTTCACATGGTTCAACGTCACTGTATCGGCAATAGTCCTTGGAATTGTTATTGCTCTTCTCTGTGTTTCAAGGGGTTTGTCTAATCGGAAAACTTGGGCACGGGTACTGTCCTACTGTGTTTTCATAGGTTTCACAGCAATAGCACTCCCAATGTTCATACGCTCAATTCAAGGCAGGAACTATGGTGGGTACTTCTGGGTCCAACTGTGGGTATTAACAATGTCTATTCTAGGCCTTATTAGTTTAGTATTTGAACAATTGACTAAAGGTTACAAAACTGAACATACCGTTTCAGTTGGACCCTCGGCCCCTGATTCAGTGCGTTAGTCAGCTAAGGGCACTCTGGGGGGCATTTGTGCAATATGAATACCAAGAGCTTGGTTTCCGCCACGGTATTTTGATCTAAGGTTCATTGCTTTTTGCGGATTGCTCCTCGCAGGCCTTCCATCTTCAGGTAGCCCTTTTTCCAGACGATTATGCCTGAGACTGCGAAAACGAGCAGGTAAATAACCAGAGCATACCTTGCCCTGATTTTTGTTCTGAGGCTCAGCCCGAGACCGATCAGAGCATACAGCCCAGCCAGACCATAGCATATCGCAACGGTTCTCTTCAGCGGTATTCCCCTATCAATCATCTGGTCATAGATGTGACCGCGATCGGAAACGAATAACGGTCTGCGATTGAGCAGTCTCCTGGCCACTGCGACAGTGGTATCAAGGATAGGCAGGCCGAAGACGACGACCGAGGCTATCCACCAGCGAACGGCTTTCTCGGCAAATAAAATCATCAGCGCTGCGGCGATAAATCCGAGCAGCATACTGCCGGCATCTCCCATGAATATTTTGGCAGGATGACGATTGAAAGGCAGAAAGCCGCAGACCGCTCCAAGAAGTCCCAAACACAAAATGACGCGGACCGAATCTCCACCTACCTTGCTTGATCCCCAGGTCCCAAGGTGAATGGCCAGCATCAAAAGAGCCGCGGCGATAATCACCGTGACACCTGCACAAAGACCGTCCAGGCCATCGAGAAGGTTCAGCGAATTCGTCGCTCCGAGGACAAATACAATAACGATGGGGATTCCTAAAATCACCTCAAGGTTCTCCGGAATATTCAATCCGAGGTAGGTATTGAGAAAACCGAGGCTGGGCCTGACTCCCACGGCCACGAGAATGACAGCGGCAACGATTTGTCCTAATATCTTCTGGTAAGGCTTTATATCGAATATGTCATCGACCAGACCGATGAAGCAGGCAATCGCGCCGCCAGCCAGGACGCCGAAAAGCCAAGTGAAAGTTGAAGGCAGATGCTGACGGCTGTGGAGATAATAAATACCCACAAGAATGCCAGCGGTTAATCCGACGAGCATGCCTACGCCGCCGAGATAGGCGACAGACGCTTTGTGAGTTTTTACGAGACGATCAGGCTTATCGACAATGCCGAACTTCAGCGCGATGTTCTTGCACAGCCACGTGGCTACAAATGCAAAGACAAATGAAAATACGAGCACAGGCCAGAACTGCAGGACCCAGCTTATGGGCCTTTCAGGACCTATGAGATTATCCAGCATATCCTTGTCCTTTAACTGAAGAATTCCCGAGCACGGATGCACAATTAGATTTTCTTTAGTCTATCGGATGTCCTTGAACCTGTCCAGACCAATCACCGCAGCATTGACGTTAAGGTCGTATCCTGGTATACTCTTTTGCATGTGTTTTTTCAAGATTCTAAAACGTGGACTTGATATTATAATATCGCTATCGGCATTGATTATTCTCTGGCCGGTTTTGTTGTTAATCGTCATAGCGATAAAGGTCAGCAGCAAAGGTCCTGCCGTTTTCAAACAACAAAGGGCAGGCAAAAACGGCAATCCATTCGTGTTTTACAAGTTTCGCACGATGACAATCGACGCCGATCCCTTTGGGCCCAGCCCGAAATCCGGCCGGGATCCCAGGCTCACAAAAATCGGAAGAATTTTACGCGAATATTCCCTTGATGAACTGCCACAGTTTTTCAACGTATTAAAAGGAGATATGAGTGTTGTTGGACCCCGACCGTTATATCTTTCCCAGATGCCTGAGTGGAGCGAGAGGCAGAAAAAACGGCTGCTTGTAAAGCCCGGATTGACTGGTCTGGCACAAATATCCGGACGGGGAGAAATAACGCGTGAAGAAAAACTTGAACTCGACGTTAAATACGTGGAAATAGCAACCTTTTTAGCCGATATAAGGATAATATTGGCGACCATTGCCCACGTTTTAAGCCGAAAGGGCATCTATGAGAAAAGATACTCGCAAGCCGAATCCACACGAGGTACGAAACCTTGAATACTCGATATCTGTCGAGGATCAAGGATGAGAATAATATGAAATATCTGACAAAAATAGAACAGTTGGAGCACTTAAGCCCTGCCGAAAAAGCCGAACTCAAGCAAGTAACCGACGAGTTTGCTTTTCGCAGCAACGACTATTATTTATCGCTGATCGATTGGAACGACCCTGACGATCCGATCCGAACGCTGATCATCCCCAACCTGCAGGAGCTTGACGAATGGGGCCGGCTTGATCCGTCGGATGAGAAAACCTATTGCGTAATGCCCGGGCTCGAGCATAAATATCCTTCCACGGCGCTTCTGCTGGTTAGTAATGTGTGCGACGGGATCTGCCGGTACTGTTTCCGTAAGCGCGTCTTCATCAACCCGCAGAACGAATACCTGCGAGACCTTCCGGCTGCGATACAGTACATAAAGGAGCATGACGAGATTACCAATGTGCTTCTGACAGGAGGGGATCCATTCGTACTTAAACCATCGAAGCTTGAGAATATTATCCGTGAACTCAGGGACATTGAACATGTCAGCATCATTCGTATCGGGACAAAGATACCAGCGTTCAATCCCTCTCGGATTATCGAAGATCCCACTCTGCCCGAGATAATAAATAAGTACAGCACCGAGCAAAAAAGAATATATATCATGACTCACTTTATTCACCCGCGGGAATTGACAGATCTGGCGGCCAAGGCGGTCGGCCTGCTGCAGAAAGCCGGCGCGCTGATCGCCAACCAGATGCCGCTCATAAGGGGCGTCAATGATAAACCCGAGGTCATGGCGGAGCTGCTGGCCAAATTATCCTTTATCGGTGCAGTTCCCTACTATATTTTCCAGTGTCGCCCGGCACTGGGCAACAAAGCCTATACAGTCCCTATCGAGGAGGGATATGAAATTGTCGAGCAGGCAAAGGCCCTTGTCTCCGGACTGGCAAAACGTGTCCGGTTTGTCATGTCACATTCTACCGGCAAGATCGAAATCATCGGTAGGACGGAAGAATACGTCTATTTCAAATATCACAGGGCCGCCGAAGATGCCGACAGCGGGCGATTCCTGGCACTTGTGAGTAATCCGGACGCCTATTGGCTCGACGATTATACTGAAGTGATCAGGGATTACCCTATCGATTTACCCTACAGGTCCTACGGGCCGGAATAAAACCGTGCTGTGTGTTGCGTACTGCGTTCTGTGTTATAATTATTTGTCATCCATCATGCAGCACTCATTACGCCGAACGTAAAATCCTATAACGACTGCCGCTATTGCTCCGAAGGAGATGATAATTTCCGAAAGTGCGAAATCTTTGCCGGCGATAGCTGAAAATAATTTGACGATTATTAGAAAACCAGTCGGCCCCGCTATCGCTAACATGAACCATTTGGCTTTAGGGGCTTTTGCAGCAAGAAAAAGATGCATACATTGAATCCATAGAACAGTCAAAACCGCATAGGCAATCAGATGAAACACAGCATTTGTAACAGGCAGCAGGTCGGCTAAATTCGCTCGCGTGACATTGGTTATGCCAAAAATGAAAGTGGCCGCCACTAAAAGACCCGCAGGCCAAAACGTAAGAAATGAGGAAAGAATTAAGCCTGCAAGTGCACCTGCCAGGTCCATGAAAAAATCCCGAATATCACAGCTACGTCCCGCCACATAGGTCTGAAGCAACTCGTCAAGAATCCCATAGACAACTATCACAAATAACACCAACCAGGGCGCAGCTCGGCGCCACTTAACTTTTCGATTGCCACCGACTGTGGACCAGATTAAAAAAGTCAAAATCAAATACGCCAAAAAATGAAGGCTCTTATCTGAAACATCAGCCTCTTGAACGACATGTGGGATTGGGATATGTGCCAGTACAAACAGCGCCGGCCAGTAAAGGACCAATATGCACGTCGTTATCTTCTGTTGGTGCGATAAAGTCATTGAAACCACCTATAAGAGTCCCTGCCCGGTAATACTGTGTCACTGAGGATTCATCGAGCTGGCAATAATTTTTCTCTACAAAAACGGATAATCTCACGAAAATCCACATCTCCCGCCCCTTTGCCTCATAAAAGCGAAGCAGCGGGAAATTGCTTCACTCTTCGCAGCACCCAAGCCAAAAACGCCCGGAACAGCAACTAATGCGCAAAAAAATATACGAAGTTATGCCCCAAATATAAAGTTTAATATGGGAAATCCGGAATTGAGTGTATAATATAAATATACCGATTGTAGAGTGCCGCTTGAAAAAACTTATTTTGGAGGATTAAGAAAATGAAACGCTTAACAATTCTCGCAATAGTTTTAGCTTGTTTCGCAACGCTATGTCTCGGGCGCAGCAGAACCCGCATTGCGCCACAGATGATAATCCAGCTAACAGATCCCAGTTTGGAAGGGACTGTCAGCCTCGAGGCGGCATTGGCCAAGCGGCGAAGTGTACGACAGTTTAGCAGCGAACCGGTCAAACGCTCACAAATCAGCCAATTAGCCTGGGCCGGTCAGGGCATAACAGAGCCACAAAGAGGCTTGCGAACGGCTCCTTCGGCAGGGGCTATTTATCCCATAGAATTGCTTTTTGCAACGCAAGAGGGTCTGTTTGTTTATCGCCCGGCCGATCACAGCCTGCTGCAAACCGGGAATCAGGATATCCGCAACATGCTGGCGGCAGCCGCTTCCATGGCCGAGTCGGTCGCTGGAGCCGGATGTGATATTATCGTTGCCGGCTCTGTGAGAAAGTTGACAAACCAATACAAAGACAACGCTCGCAGATATTTGCACATGGAAGCCGGACATATAGCCCAGAATATACAGTTGCAGGCTGTCTGTTTAGGCCTGGGTTCCGTAACTGTCGGTGGTTTTGACTCAAAGGAGGTTCGCAAAGTCTGCAGACTTTCAAGAACCCTGGAGCCACTTTATATAATTTGCGTCGGTTACCCTGTGGGAAATGGAACAGCGGAAACCGCCGATGGACAAGCCGGCGCAGCAGGAAAAAAAGCGGCATTAATCATCGGCAGTCAGAATTTCCGCGATGAGGAACTCTTCGAAACAAAGCGTGTACTCGACGCCGCGCTGGTGCAAACAGTCATCGCAAGCACGAGAACCGGCATGATACAGGGTGTGCTCGGTAACGTAGCCGAGGCAACTATTCCCGTGAACCGATTGAAAGTCGACGACTACGATGCGATTATCTTTATAGGCGGCCCGGGAGCAGCCGACTATGCCAACAATCCAACTGTAATGAACATGGTGCGTGAGATGGTCCGCAAGGGAAAGGTCCTTGGGGCGATTGGCGTGGCGCCCACGATTTTGGCCAATGCGAACGTGCTCGCAGGTATCCGGGCAACCAGCTTCTTGTCCGAACGAAACAGACTTATTCAGGCCGGCGCTATATATACTGTTTTCCCTGTTGAGCGAGAAAGACTAATCATAACCGCCACAGGACCGGATGCTGCCGTCCAATTCGGCAGAGCCATCACGGAGGCACTTGCCGGAAGATAATATTTATAAAACGTACTCTCGGAGCAGGTACTTGGATTAATCATTACCAATGAACAGCCGAAAGAGGCGAACCTGCAGATCTAAAGCATATCCTTAGAATCGTTGTAACGATTCGTAATCGGTAATCGCCGGTCCTTACCGAATGCCTTCGGCGTTATTTTTATTCCCGGCGGCGATAGCCTTCTTTTGTACTCGTTTCGGTCGACCATACGAATAACCTTGCTGACCACATCCTCCGGCAGGCCTTGCTCTACAAGTTCTGTTATGGACTTATCCTCTTCGACATAACCTTTGAGGATCTTATCGAGCAGATCGTAATCGGGAAGCGAGTCACTGTCTTTCTGGTCAGGTCTGAGCTCGGCACTTGGCGGCCTGGTTATCACATCTACCGGTATGATTTGACGCCCGGCTACCCTGTTAATATGCTCGGCCAGTTCGTAAACGGTCGTTTTCGGAACGTCCTTTATTATTCCGAAGCCGCCGGCGGTGTCGCCGTAGAGAGTCGAGTACCCGACCGCCGTCTCGCTCTTGTTGCCGGTCGTCAGCACGAGCGAGCCGAACCGGTTGCTCAGTGACATCAGGATACAGCCGCGAATTCTCGCCTGCAGATTCTCGTACGCAATCCCTTCGTCGTTCCAGCCCTTGACGGTTTGAAGCGACTGATGGAACTGACCGAGCATCGACCCAATCGGGATTGTGTGAAATTCGATACCCAGGTTTTCAGCCAGCTTCTCGGCGTCGCTTATCGTTTCGGGGCTGTTGAATTCTGACGGCATGCTGATGCCTATAACATTTTCGGCGCCCAATGCCGCTACGGCAATCGCAGCGGTAACCGAAGAATCGATGCCGCCGCTCAGGCCGAGCAAGACCTTCTGAAAACCATTTTTACGTGCGTAGTCCCTCGTGCCAAGCACGAGCGCCTGATAGATTTCGTCGAGAGGGTCACTCGGCTGACGAGCCGCAGGCTGCGCCGGCTTGATTTGCACAGTACCGTCGGCTGCAGCGCTCACATCAGCAATGATCAAATCCTCGTCGAACGCCTTTGCTTTGGCAACAATCCTGCCGGTCGAATCAGCAAATATGCTCCGGCCATCAAAAATCAATTCATCCTGACCGCCCACAAGATTGCAGTATGCAACGGCACAATTCAAATCCTTTGCGCAAGCATTGACCACTTGTTCTCTTGCTTTAATCTTGCCCGTATGAAACGGCGAGGCTGAGATATTGACAATCATCTGGGTTTGACCGGCATCTTTGAGGAAATTGGCCAGCCATTGGTCTTCCCAAATGTCGGCGCAGATTGTGATAGCAACATTCAGGCCGCCGACATCGATGACCAGCGGTTCGGAGCCGGGCTGGAAATATCTTCGCTCATCGAACACACCATAATTCGGCAGCAAGCCTTTTCGATAGATTTTACTTATTCCGCCGCCCTGCAGTACGGCAGCAGAATTGTAGCTGTTAGTCTTATCGCTTTCGACAAAGCCCGCTACAACGGTTATCTCCGGGCAATCAGCAGCGAGTTTATCAAGGGTAAGTGAGCAGTCCCTTAAAAAATGCCGTTTGTAAAGTAAATCTTCCGGCGGATAACCGCAAATAGCCAATTCCGGAAAGACCAGCAAATCTACATCCGCCTTAACGGCCCGGGCATAAATTTGCCGCATCTTCTCAGCATTGCCGGCCAAATCACCAACAACAGCATTAAATTGCCCCAACGCTACTCGCACCAAACGTGCCTCCAATCTACAAATCGTAGGGTGGGCTTTAGCCCACCGATCAAGGCTTGCGACATTGCTAAAGGTGGGGCGAGCCCCACCCTACTAAAAAAGAAACGGAGAGGGCGGGATTCGAACCCGCGGTACCCGCAAAGGGCACACCGGTTTTCGAAACCGGCTCGATCAGCCACTCCGACACCTCTCCAGATCTTCATCTGACAATGTCTCATTAAGTCCATAGACAAAACTTCAGATAAATTCAGCGATACCTTACCCCCCGGGATCGAAACTGTCAACGGTCTGATTCTCCATTTCACGCATAATCCTCCCGCATTGTTATTCCTGCCCCGCATCGTGTGCGGGATAAACTCCAGCAGGAATCCAGGAAAATTGGCTTTGAATTGGCTTTGTTTTTTCGCTGCCCCGGCCCATCAAAATCTCCATAAACCATTGTTAATATTGACTTAAAATCATTTTGCCCATTTTGAAATTGGGTTTGTTTTTTCAACCCAGTCTTCAACCCCCAGATAAATCTGGGGGCTAAATAGAATTGGCTTTGTTTGGCTTTGAATTGGGTTTGTTTTCACCAAGTGTCCAATCCAATAAATTTCTCGTATCCCCTTGTTATAATTGACTTTGCGTCCATTTTGGCCTTTCGCAAATTGGCTTTGTTTTTTCAACTTAACCACGAAAAAACACGAATAAACACCGGATTTACTCTCATTTTTGCCTTTTTGCCTCTATATTTCTAAATTCTCAATTCTCAATTCCACTTACGACATACTACATACGATATACGAATATACGAATTCGTTAAGTATTATACGAATCAAAACGCAAAAGGGCGGGCAAATTCCAGATAAATCTCCGTGAGACGGCGTTTTGTTCGTAGTGCGTATATCGTATATCGTATGTCGCCAGTTGATTCTCGACTAATACTCTAATTCGCTACCCCTTGAACCATTCCGACTGGCTTGACACGAGAGGTTTCTTGCCCTATATTTGAAACAGATTGAGCGGCTATTTATTTTGTCATTTAACGCAAAGGCGTGAACGGTCAAGAGCATAGAATGGGAGTAGATAAGAGCGATGGCGAGTAAGAAAAAAACAACGAAGAAAACCAAGAAAACTACAAAGCGAAAAGAGAAACCGGCCAAAATCCCTCCCGGCTTCGAGTTGCTGCACACCCTTCGCGGACATGAAGGCGATATCTGGGAGATCGCCTTCTCACCGGATGGGCGGACACTCGCCTCGGCATCCACGGACAAGACGGTTCGCCTGTGGGACGCGGATAGCGGTAATCTGCGGCAAACATTAGAAGAGCATACCGAAAGAGTTCACAGCGTGTCGTGGTCGCCGGATGGGCGGACTCTCGCTTCGGGATCATACGACAATACAATCCGCCTGTGGGACGCGGATAGCAGTAAGCTGCGGCAGACACTAGAGGAGCATAACAAATCTGTCCGCAGCGTGTCGTGGTCGCCTGACGGCCACACGCTCGCCTCGGGGTCAGACGACAAATCGATCCGGCTGTGGGACACGGCCGGCGGTAGGCTACGACAAACACTGAAAGGGCATACCGACTTCGTCTTTAGCGTGTCGTGGTCGCCGGACGGGCACACTCTCGCTTCGGGATCATACGACCATACTATCCGCCTGTGGGATGCGGCCGGCGGTAGTCTATGGCATACAAAAGGGCATGTCAGCTTCGTCTTCAGCGTGTCGTGGTCGCCGGACGGGCGGATTCTCGCTTCGGGATCAACGGACAATACCATCTACCTGTGGGACGCGGCCAGCGGGAGGCAGTTGAGCGTCTTGGAAGGCCATACGGGGCCTGTTGTTGCCGTGCGTTTCTCTCCGGACGGTCTGTTGCTCGCTTCCAAGTCCGACGACGACACCGTCCGATTATGGCGAGCCGACACCGGTGAGCCGCTGGCGATCCTCGGCGAACCTGCTGGCGACATTGTCGGCGGGCTCGCCTTTCATCCTACTAAGCCCATACTCGCAACGCTCGGCGAAAAGGACACGGCCATTCGTATCTGGCGGCTGGACTACGAGAAATTATTGGGCGTAAAGCCGAAGCCTCGAAAGCCGGCCGAGCAGGCATCTCACTATACCAACGCCAAGGTTGTATTAGTCGGTAATACCAGCGTCGGCAAAACAGGTTTGGGCCTGGTCCTGGCCGGGCGGAAATTCCGTGCTACCGAATCCAGCCACGGCCGACATGTCTGGATGTTCGATGAGAAGCAGATTGACTTTCGGCCATCAGGGAGTGCCTTACCCATCAAAAGCACACGAGAGACACTGTTGTGGGACTTAGCAGGCCAGCCGGGATATCGGCTCATTCATCAACTGTGCCTACACGAGATCGCGGTGGCGCTCGTGCTTTTCGATTCGCGCAGTGAAACTGAGCCTTTTGCAGGCGTGTCCTATTGGGCGCGGGCTTTGGACGAAGCGACCGGAGACTTCCCGCTGGTTAAATACCTTGTAGCCGCACGCATCGACCGGGGAGGAGTAGCAGTCAGCAAGAAGCGCATCAACGAAGTCGTCAGGAAATATGGCTTCGAAGGCTTCATTGAAACCAGCGCCAAACGCAGTGACGGCGTCGCAAAACTCACAGAGGTCATACGAAAGAAGATTGCGTGGGACAGACTGCCCACGATTTCGTCTACCGAGCTATTCCGGGCAGTAAAGAGTTTTCTCGTCAATCAGAAGAAGCGTGGCGAAATCATGGCAACACAGTCTGATCTGCTCAAACGGTTCCGCAAGACTAAAAAATATGCAGATACAAGCGAGGAAGTCTTCTCAACGTGCCTGGGCCGACTTGAGGCGGCAAAGCTAATTCACCAACTCTCATTTGGAGACTATGTACTCCTGCAGCCTGAGATGCTGGATGACTACTGCGGCTGGCTGGCTCTGGCAGCCCGCGACCAGCCGGATGGATTGGGATTTATCTCCGAAAAGAAGGCTCTGGCCGGCAAATTCCCGATGGACAAAGGCCGACGTCTCGAAGGCAAGGCCGAAGAGAAGACCATGCTGTTGGCAACGATGGAGGAAGTTGTTGGCTGCAACCTCGGTATTCGCCAGCAGACGGCAAAAGAGCCTATGGTAGTCTTCCCGTCGGAGTTGAATACGGAACTGCCCGACTATCCCGGTGGTTACTCATTAGCGGTAGCGTTTCGTTTTCAAGGGCCGGTGAGCGGGATTTATGCCACCTTGACTGTGACACTCATGTACTCGGTTCCGTTTAAGAGAAAAGATCTGTTCAAAAATGCGGCGTTGTTCCACGGACCTGGAAAGCAGCTTTGCGGTTTTGCAGTCGAGTATCCCGACAAAAGCGATGATTCCATTGGCAGGCTCGTGGTATTCTTCGAAGCGGACACAGACCATGCCATCAGGCTGTTGTTTTTGCGCTATGTCAATCAACAACTCAAGAGCCTGGCATTCGAAGGTACGGTCGAGCGAGAGCGCATCTATCATTGCGAAGAATGTAACGAGACGATACCTCCAAAGTTTGTTGCACTGCGCGTAAAGAAGAAGGAAGATACCGTAATCTGCCCCGGCTGCGGTCGACACTATTCCATCGACGCCTTGGCTGAAGAGAGCGACGTTTTTGTCGACGAACTGGACATCATCTCCTCAGAAGCAGCCGAGGAACGGGAACGTCAGGAACGGATGACGGTTCTGGCGGCACGTGAAAAGGCGCTGGAATTTCACGTTTTTGTCTGCCACAATTCGAAGGACAAGCCCCTGGTGCGCCGGATTGACCGTAAGCTGCGCGATCAGGGAATCCTGCCGTGGATCGATGAGAAGAACGTTCTTGCCGGAGATTGCTTTCCAAAGAAACTGGAGAAGGCAATCGACGAGGCCCCGGTCATGGCCGTACTGCTGGGGCCGCACGGGATGGGGAAATGGCAGGAGCAGGAATACTACGCCGCACTGATGCGCTCGATAGAAGATCGCGACCAGCAGGGACGACCAGGCCTGCGTCTGATTCCAGTGCTTCTGCCGGGAGTGAAACGAAAACCCAGGCTGCCGGCCTTAATGCGCGCGTTGGATTACATCGATTTGCGCAAGAAAGGTGCCGACAACCGCGAGCAAATCCGCGAACTCGTGGCGGCGATCATTGGCGGCACGCTGCCGACAAAGTCTCTTCGCAGTTGAGCAAAATGTCACATGTGCTATTATTTTTTGCAACCCAGCACCGCAGGGGTGCGGGCTAAACTTTATTCTGACCCCTTAATTCTCAATTCTAAATTCTCTTCTTCGGCCAGCCGCAACAAGTTGCGAACTAACGTCGGATTGATCGGATTGAAAAGGTATAGCCATATTTCCAGCCTTTGCCGCTCGTATCTTTCTCATATCCCTGGTTCAGCATTCTCCTTTCCCAGTCCCGCGCAGAAGTCTCGGAAGTGAATTGCTGAATAATTCTGAAGTCGCTCGGGTTGCCACGTGCAACTTTTATGCTTTTAGGATCATCGCTAAGTCCTGAATATCTCATATACACTAAACCCTCGTATGTCGATGCTTAATTCTTAATTCTAAATCCTTGCAACCCGGCACCGCAAGGGTGTGGGCTAAACTGAATTCTGTTTCCTGCCTAACCCCATGACCCGCGCCCCGGTTACTCAAAAGGAGAATTGATAATCAGATGGTCAATTGAAGTGCGGCTCATAGATTATCCTTCAACAGTTTTCGGTCCTGCGGCTGCTGGAGATAGTTTCTCCCTGAGACTACCTTTTTGCCGGTTCTCGATTCGAGGTCTTTTCTGGCTTTTCCCGCGACATCACCTCCCTCATGCGCAGCATCTTTGCTTTCATGGAAACCCTGTGCGTCTTTGTTGCGGGTGATTTCAGTGGTAGCGGCCTCGCCAAGCATCGAAAAAACCTGCTCAAGGTCGCTAAAATGGTCCCGGAGATTTTCTCGCTTCAATCCCTTGAGCTTTTTGTACTGGCTGGGCGTCAGGCCGAATGCAGCCTTTGATATTTCAGCGGTCAATATTGCGTATTCCGTATCTTCCCTGACCCTGCGTTTCTTCCATTCATCCGTCAGTTCTTCGCGTATCGCGATTCCCCGCATACGTTTTTCAATCCAGCCGTCCGAATAACCTTTGGCTTTGTACAGGGCACGGGTTCTCTTTGTGCCGAGTTCGGGGTCCTCGATTTCCTGGATGCGTTCGTACCCTACCCTCGCCAGCCAGCGTTTGAAAGGTTCTGCCTTGGGGGATGGTATTGACTGGATAATGCGGAAAATGCCTTCGGTATTTGCGCAATTTGTCTCTCTCTTCTTGCCGTCTGGTGCTATCAATTCAAGGGGGGTACAAATTGTACCCCAGTAGGAACTTAATTCAGGGTCGCGTTGCCTCATTTTCTTGACATACTGCTTTGTATCAGTACTGTCCGTTAATGCGGCGACAACATCCGTTATCGAGAACCACCACTCGTTGCCGTGAATGGTTTTCCTGATTTGCTTGCCTTTAAACACCGCTATTTTTGTCGTTTCCATTATAGCTCCAATATCTTGAGGCTCTTTGACCCTGTGCTCATAGTCCTTTATTGGTTTCTTAGCTTGCTTTTTCCGCTTCGCCATTCTCATCCCTCAAAAAAACAGGCCCTTTTCGGGGATTCTCAATATTATGATCGGCAATTTTCACGCCATTTCGTCATTTCCTAAAATATTTCTACACGGCGCGGACATCTCAAAGACTCAATATTAACACTTTGTGGTTAAGAAATCAAAATCCGGTTTAGAATGTTTTTGAGAAACATTTTTCGTACTGAGTACTGTGTACTGCGTTCTGCGTATGGCGCATGGCGTATTGCGTATGTCTTAAGGTCGAAATTATTTAGCCTTGACGCGGGATTAAATATAATATATTCTCTTTTGGAAGCCGGGCCTGGCCGGCGAGATATTCGAAGGCTTGAGATGACTCGACATCTGGAAATAATATTCTATGCAGTTCCACTCTTAGCATCATTAGTTGTTTCATTCGCCACTGCCGGTACTCATATTCTGAGACCTTTGGTCCGAATCGAAAGTGTCTGGTTCTGCGATCGCGATTTTGGGTGTGAACAAAATCTGTCTATTATAGAATGAAATTTGTTTGCTTTTAGGCGATTAACGGCGGGAGAAGAAAGTTGAGAATTATTTTGGTCTTCTTCATTTCGTCTGTGCAATAATTACGTTTCGTTGTTCCGGCTTATTCGGACAGGTTCTAAGTCTACCGTGCAAGAGTCGCAACTGCCCTGGGTCTGCGTTAAAAAATTGGTACGTTTTGGTACGCCCCCTTCGGAGACAAAAGAATGGTTGACAACATACGCAGGAAGTCGTTACACTAAGGAGAGTTATGATTAAAGCGCCCGTAGCTCAGTTGGATAGAGCAACGGATTTCTAATCCGTAGGTCGCAGGTTCGAATCCTGCCGGGCGTGATCTTGCAAATCCTTCCAAAATAAGTGCTTAGATTCAACATTTGCATACTCATATTGACTTGTGGCTCCTTAAAACTGCCATTCGCATCAGTCGCTTTTAACGCCAGCCAATATCCCGTTCATGAGCGTATTTGCCAGTGTGAAATCTTCAGGCCTTCAAAAAGAATCTGTCATTAGGTTTTATCAGCAAGGTTTACACCGCCGTTCAACAAAATATCCATCCGAGGCGTCTTATGATTGTAGGGCTTCAGCAGGATATCCAGGTCACCGTCGCCATCCAGGTCGCCGAGCTTGCCCTCATGGATACCCTGGCCGTGCGAGGCAATGGTTTCTTTGAAATGCCCTTCGCCATCGCCGTACCAGATATATATTCTGGCGTTGTCACCGGCACCGGGATTGCCCATCTCGCCGATGAAGATGTCAAGGTTCCCGTCGCCGTCAACGTCTTTTATCTCACAGGTGTGGCCGTGGATGACCTCGCGTAATACGTGCATTTCCCATCCGTCGCCGGTCCACTGGTACCACCGGGCCTGGCCATCCATATCGCCGGGCGAAAAAACCACTTCGGGACGCCCGCCCTTGACCAACTGGCCCGCGGCACATTGTGTAAATGTCATTTCGGCATCAATTACATTCTCCCTGAATTCGCTGCCGCCGGTATGTTTGAACCAACGCCCTCCGCCAACGAGATCGACTTTACCGTCCAGGTCGATATCGACCGGGGTGGACGGAAAACCTTCCCGTTCCTGCCCCGACGACCATTCATAAATCTTAGCCGATGGCCAGGGGCCGGTCGATTTTGGATTCGACGGGATCTCAAAAAACAAAAGTCTTTTAGCCCCTTGATTCCACGAGACAAATTCCACCTGCCCGTCCCCGTCGAAGTCTCCGACGGTCTGGTCGTGATGCTTCTTGCTGCCGGAGTTCTTGATATGCCGGCACGTCCAGGGCTTAGAGAAATCGGGAGACGGATTCTCCCACCACCAGATCGCGTTGCCGCTATAGTCCTGACCAAGAATAATATCCAGGTCACCGTCTTGGTCGATATCGCAAAAGTCGCCGCCCGCCTCGGGATTTTTTCTCGTATCGTCAATCACGAATTTGTCCCAGCCTTTTCCGTTGTACTTATACCAGACCACGGACGGCGTTTGCGTTCGCTCGCCCACGACGAAATCATTGACACCATCGTTGTCGATGTCCAGTATCAGACAGCACGTCTGCTGCTTGCCGTCGTTCGGGGTCGGCATATCGCCGATTGAGCTGCTTTTACGCTGCCACGCCGCCTCGGCATTTGCAGCAGCCAGACAAAAAACCACAATCAAAAGCAGCGTTATTGCCGCACCTGATGCGTTCCTGTTAAAGAATGGACATCCTGTCTCACCGTTGGTTCTTTTTGTTTCCCTCTTCATTTCCAAACTCCTTCAATTGAGATTTTCAATATAGTCAAACCTGCTGATCCGCTATATTACCAGATTCGCGCCGAACCGTCTATCCAGGCTCCGTATAAAACCGGAGGTTGACGCAACATTTTCCAAAGAGTAATCTATGGCAGCAATAGTGAAGTTGACTGAATAACTGATCCTGCTCCGGCAATACGAACAGAAAATAGGAAGACACATATTATGAACGTTCCCTTTAAACAAAAAACCATTATCCAGGCAATCGTACTCTCGATGTTATTTTTTGCCGCTCAGCATGTCCGGGCCCAGGGCACGCGCAGTGACTATGAGCGGGCGATGAATCTGCGCGAAACAACCGCTAATAAAGTGTTCAAAGACCGGGTAACCGCCCACTGGCTGAAGGACAATAAGCGGTTCTGGTATCGTAACGATTTACCTGAGAACAAACGTGAATTCATTTTCGTCGACACTGAGAAGGGTACCCGGCAGCATGCGTTCAACCACGAACGACTGGCCGCGTCGCTGGCAAAGGCCGCCAATCAGGAGGTACAGGCCGAGAAGCTTGCCATCGACCGTTTGACATTCGACGAAACCGGCTCATCGCTTACGTTCAGCTACGACAACAGTTGGTGGAAATGCGATTTGAACTCTTATAAAATTGAAGCAACATCAAGTGATGAACGGGCGACCTCGTCACTTGAGCCGCTCCGACGTTATCGACCAAGCCGGCAAACCGGCGAGGAAACATCCATCACCTTTATCAATCGCACGGACAAGGATGTTGACATCTATTGGATAGACTCCGAGCGGCAGCGAAAACACTACGCCACTGTAACTGCCGGTGACCAGCATCGCCAGCACACGTTTGCCGGGCATGTCTGGCTGGTGACGGACAAGGATGGGACAGCGTTGGTCACGTTTATGGCCGAGGAAGAAGCCGCCGATGCGGTCGTTGATGAAGAAACGATTCGAGAAGCCGCCAATAGAAGGCAGCAGAGAGAACCGAGGAGCCCAAGATCACAAGCACAGTCTCCCGACGGCAAATGGTCGGCGTCCATCAGGGACTACAACCTCTACGTGCGGAATCTTGAAACGGAGGAAGATATAGCACTGACCGAGGACGGTACCGAGCAGGATGCTTATTCGGACCGGTTCCATTGGTCGCCCGATTCGACGAAGCTTCTCGTGCTGCGCACGCGTAAAGGCGATGAGAGAAAAGTGTATCTGATCGAGTCGTCACCTGACGACCAGTTGCAGCCCAAGCTACACAATTACTCTTATCTCAAACCCGGCGACCAGATTGCGATCCACAAACCCCACCTGTTCAACATCTCCGACAAAAGTCACGTCGTAATCCCGGACGAGTTGTTCCCGAATCCCTGGAGTATTTCAGAGATTCGCTGGTCGCCCGATTCGAGCCGGTTCACGTTTCTCTATAACCAGCAAGGTCACCAGGTGTTGCGTATCATCAGTGTGGATGCCGTAACGGGCCGGCCCCGTGCCGTCATTGATGAGCAGAGCGAGACTTTTATCGACTACTCCGGCAAGCAATTCAGTCATTACATCGATGACACAAACGAAATCATCTGGATGTCGGAGCGGGACGGCTGGAACCATCTCTATCTCTACGATGCCAAGACGGGAAATGTCAAAAACCAAATCACAAGTGGCCCGTGGGTAGTCCGCCAAGTTGAGAGCGTGGACGAAGAAAAGCGGCAAATCTGGTTTCAGGCCGGCGGAATTAGGCCCGAGCAGGATCCTTATTACATACATTTCTGCCGTGTAAACTTCGACGGCTCCGGTTTGGTGGTCCTGACTCGCAGCAATGGTACACATGACATTACTTTTTCACCTGACCGGCGTTTTTTCCTCGACCGATGGTCCCGCGTCGATATGCCGCCGATGACGGAGCTGCGCAGCACCGAGGACGGAAAGCTCATCTTCGAGTTGGAACGGGCCGATTGGAGCATGCTGCTTACGACCGGCTGGCGAGCAGCCGAGCGGTTTGTTGCAAAAGCCCGGGACGGTAAAACGGACATCTACGGAATTATTATCCGCCCGAGCAATTTCGATCCCGGCAACGAATACCCCGTAATCGAGAAAATCTATGCCGGCCCGCAAGCCGCCTTCGTACCGAAATCGTTCGGCCTCCAGACTCGTGAGCACGCGATCGCCGAGCTGGGTTTCATCGTCGTTCAAATGGACGGCATGGGAACATCGTACCGTTCGAAGGCGTTTCACGATGTATGCTGCAAGAATCTCGGCGATTCGGGCTTTCCCGACCGGATATTGTGGATGAAGGCTGCCGCGGCTAAGTACCCTTACATGGATCTGACGCGAGTCGGAATCTTCGGCGGCTCGGCCGGCGGCCAGAGCGCACTGCGTGGCCTGCTTGCACACGGCGAGTTCTACAAAGTCGGAGTCGCCGACTGCGGCTGCCACGATAACCGGATGGACAAGATCTGGTGGAACGAGCTGTGGATGGGCTGGCCCATCGGCCCGCATTACGAAGAACAATCGAACGTCACTCAGGCACACAAGCTGCAGGGCAAACTGCTGCTGACCGTCGGCGAACTTGACAGGAACGTAGATCCCGCCTCAACCATGCAGGTCGTTAACGCGCTTATCAAAGCGGACAAAGATTTCGATATGCTGATCGTTCCGGGCGGCGGCCACGGTATTGGAGAAAGCCCCTACGCCAGCCGGCGGCGCATGGATTTCTTCGTACGTCACCTGCTCGGAGTCGAACCGCGCAGCCTGCCGTAAAATTGACAAGTCGTCAGTTCGACAGGTCTTTTATATAAATATCCTTGTAGCGGATTCTCAGCAGATCGCCCGTGTGTATCTGCAGCGCGATATGGCCTAAAAGTCCAACATTCCGCATCTTATGCACATCGTCATCGAGCACGCCGGTGCCGTCGTATTCTGTGACTTTCACGCCGTTCAGATGAGCGGAGATTTTAGTGCCGACCGCTTTGATTTCGAAATCATTCCAGCCGGGTCCTTCATCGCTGTAATAAAAGACCATCTCCTGCGGCGCCATGGACGGATCGACCCATTCGCCCTTCGGGACATCGGGATAAAGCCAGCATTGGACGCCTCTTGTCTCGTCCCAGATCATGCCGGTTCGCCAGGGACCGGGCGGGTTTATATCGACCTGCGGGCCGTCCAGCCAGCCGGCCTGATCGTCGTATCGGCTGCGAATCTGGATCCCGCTGTTGCCCGGGTTGTCGCTATAAGCCTGGAAACGCAGACGCAGGATAAAGTCGCCGTACTGCTGTTCCGTGAGCAGCCAGACATAATCGTGCTCTTTGACAGCCATCGAATCAGCGAGTATCGTCCCGTCCTCGACCTGCCAGAATTGCTTGCCGGCATCGGCCGGCTTACATTTGACGACCCATCCGGTCAGGTCTTTTCCGTTAAATAACGACTCCCAGTTATCGTCCTCGGAACAAAGATCACACTGCCGGCAACCGGTACCGATGGCGATTGCAGCCAGAGCCGCAACAATAATGCCGGATCGTTTTAAAAATCCTCTTCTATTCATCAAGATTCCCTTATAAGAATACCAATCTGATTTCCACGCTAATACTACACTTACCTCATATATCTTAACCGAATCGAGTATTTATAGCCAACATCTTTGTCGGATGACCGACGATAAAATATTCGGCGTGTAGTCCCATATTTTTACGGCTATCAGAATAGAAACTCAAAGGCGAAAAAAAAGTCCTGAAGCGGCTGATTTTTGTTCGGTTTTTGTTTGGGTAAATCAGCACGCCCTGCCGATAGAACATTTGCTACTAAACGAATTTGAAGAATCGTGTCGAGGGCGTCTCGCCCTCGAATCGCGGGCTTCAAGCCCGCGACACAGCTTAGGAAAAAATATGATACCAGACAGAGAAAAACAAGCTGAGCCGCTCTGCAAGTTCGGGCCCGGCGGCGATTTCGTCGCTACCTGGGAGCCGGAACCTTCCGAGCACCCGGATGTTCTGGCGAGATTGCTTGGCTCGGCGGCCGAGGCGCTCGCCGCGGCATTCGGCCTCAAGCGTGCAGATATGCCTTTGAGCAGCAGCCTTTGTCCTGACGAACCGACCGTCCGTAACACGGAGAAATTAAACGATGCGATCCAGAACAGCACAGCCTGCGATTCAACTGACGCCGCGCCAGCTCCAGCTCCTGCAAATGGTAGCCCGTTTCCAGGAGAACCGCTGCTATTCCCCGACCTTGGCCGAAATGGCCTGCGAATTAGAAATCAGCCGAAGCACCGTGTTCGAGCACCTCGCCGAGCTGCGAAGAAAGGGCCTGCTTTCAGGATACCAAAACAAGGCTCGCTCTTTGAAGGTCAGCTCGCAAGGGCAAAAATTGCTTAGCGAGCTGTCAGGTCAAAGCTCTCCAACTTATGCCACAGAGGCCGGGGGCATCCCGTTAGCCGGCAGTGTCGCGGCCGGTGTGCCCGTGGAGGCCGTCGAGAACGTCGAATTACTGTCGCTGACCTCGGCCTTCGGCTCCAGCGATGACATATTCGCTCTTGAGGTCGCCGGCGACAGCATGATCAATGAGGATATCCGTCAGGGCGATTACGTTATCTGCCGCCGGTGCCGCGTCGCCGATGACGGCCAGTTGGTCGTCGCTATCGTGGATGACCAGAACGCAACGCTCAAAAGATTCTACAGGGAAAAAGACCAAGCCCGGCTCCAGCCTGCCAACGATGATTATCAGCCAATCTACACAGATAACTGCCAAATCGAAGCGATCGTCATCGGATTAGTCAGAAAACTCTGACCGAACATCACTCCAGTGACAAATGCGCGGCTCAAGAATCTGTAGGGTGGGCAAATTCCGTTTTTTGCCCACGCTGATCACCTAAGCCTTCCCGGCCCGGATTAAGGAATTCATAAACTCATCCCGATGTACTAATGTCACCTCGCCAAAGCCAGCCTCACGAAGATCTTCACGGTATTCGTCGAAAGTGTAAGTCCCGCCCGCTTCGGTTCCTACCAGCATATTGACAGCAAACAACGCTCCGCCCGCAGGACTTGTGCGGGTGAGATCCATAACTACATCGCGTATGACTATAGCGCCGTCATCGCTGAGAGCTGTGTGAACTCTGGCGAAAAGATCCCGGTTCTGCCGCCTGGAATTCTGGTGACATATAGCACCAAGCCAGGCCAGGTCCGCACCCTCCGGCAACGCATCGGTGTTATAATCGCCTCCCATAAGGGTAACTCTGTCACTCAATCCCGCTTCGGCGAATTGCTGCTTTGCTATCGGTATCACCACCGGCAGGTCAAACAACATCGCAACAGACACGGGAACGGCGCGAAGAAACGCAATCGTCCATGTGCCCGGCCCGCCGCCGATATCGAGTACATGATAGAAATTAAACGGCCGCAACATATCAATCACGCCGGCAGCGACAGGTCTGGAGATAGTATTCATAGCGCCGATAAAGTCCTCCTGGTCGCCGTCGGTACCGCGAACACTCGGAGCGGTTTCTGCGCATTTTCCCGTTTGTGTCACCTTCGACAGCTCGGCCCAGCGACGAAGGCAATTGGCCTGATGACGAAGCATGGGCAGGACGTTGTCGGCTGATTGCCCGGCCAGCAGTCCCGCCACATCTTCAGGAACGCTGTATTCTTCACCCTGCTTGTCCAAGAATTCTAACGCTACAAGCGCATCCAGCAAAATGGTTGTCGCCCGAAGGTCGGCGCCGAGTTCACAGGCCAGATCCCCGGCAGTCATTGGTTTTGCGTGCAGAGGACTAAACACATCAAGAGCCGCAGCAGCAGTTAGTACACACGCAGGCTGGAATGACCGGGCAATATCTAATACTTCCTGCGCAGTCCATTGTTTTGCCATTGCAACATCCCCTTATACAAAAAAAGCACCATCAGATTAAAGCATCGGCAAATAAGATATCGAATCCGTTGGGGTGCTCGCTTAACATAGTGTGCATCCATGTCTCATTACATAGTTCCAGAACTGTTGCCAACGGCCCGTAGTGAGCTTCAATGTTCGCAAGGCCAGAACGCAACTCGCTCCGGCATCTTTCCACC
>Ga0307434_1000057_pt1 | contig 99569 bp, 87 predicted proteins | sample SalMarWE160220MG_FD_202156 | JGI IMG/M metagenome (GOLD analysis project Ga0307434, IMG submission 202156) | Salt marsh sediment microbial communities from the Plum Island Ecosystem LTER, Massachusetts, United States - WE1603-220 | ecosystem: Environmental > Aquatic > Marine > Intertidal zone >... | reverse complement strand
CTGATAAATCAGGGTGTTGTCTTAACATCTTAATAATGTGATAATTGAGATAACACCACAATTTATTGTGGTGGATAAGCGATGTCCAATATTATACAACCACTTTTCCCGCAAGGGATGCCTACGGTATAAATCGTATTTTTTGTTGTTATTTTTTTATGTCATTCTTTAGTCTCTTAATTAGGTCAACCCCGTTAGATATTTACTTTTCTTTTAGAATAAATGCTAATTATTATTTGACGTCTTTTTTCAATCGATTAATTTTAATACCAGGATTATCTAACGGGGTCAATTAGTTAATATATGTTCAACTATATAAACACTTATAAAATATTGTGCTGTGAAAGATTACAGAAATTATTCTATTATAGCTCTCTTTTGTTTTGTTGTGATAAATCTCTTTGCGATTTTATCACAAAGTTCATTTATATCATCGCCTGCATGCCCGGCTACATAGAACCATTGGATATTTGTATTGTTAAGAAAATCCAGGGTTTTCCAGAGAGCCTGGTTTTTTACAGGCTTTTTACTGGCAGTTCTCCATCCTTTTTTCTTCCAATTTTCAAGCCAGGTTGTGATACCTTTCCTTAAATACTTGCTATCAGTAAAAATTTTGGCAGGCTCATTTGGCAGGAGGAATTTTAGTGCTTCTATCGCTGCCATCAGTTCCATTCTATTATTAGTTGTATTATCTACAAATCCTCCCCATTTTTTAATGATATGGTCATTCTCAAGGGCAATTACTGCCCAGCCTCCTGGTCCTGGATTACCGGAACACGCACCATCCGTATATAATATTTTCATTAATTCAGTTCAAAGTGGATAATTGTTGGGTTCACAAGATTTTCATAATCTGAATATTTCATTTTTATTAATTCTACATAATTACCCGCATTAAAAACGATATTTTCCTCATCAGCCAGATCAGATGTAACATAAGTGGTTAAATTATAGAGATTCCCAAATGGTGGCATAGCTCCAGTCTCGCAATCGGAGAATATTCCACGAAATTCCTCTTCGGATGCAAGGTCTACGCTTTTCACATCTAGTGTATCAGCGAAATGGCTGCAGGAGACTTTATCTGGTGCCGGTAATACAGCAAGAGCGATTTTGCCGTCAATTTTTAGTACAACGGTTTTAGCAAGTTCTTTTCCGGAAATGTGTGAACTTGATGCAATTCTCTGGGCTGTGTAAGCTTTATTATGAGTAATAACGGTGTATTTCACGTTATTCTCATCTAAAAAGTCTTTAAGTCTTTTAGCTATTGACATTTTACACCTCCTGATATTTATTTTTCACATTTCAATATATGGTTTGATGATATATTTTGCAAGTTATTATAATTTTCGGTACCCATTTTTATTGCACAATAGCTCCATCTCACTTAGATTGAATCTGGCTGAATATAAGCAGGAGAAGTTTTATATTTGAAAGTGATAAGAACTTTTTTAAAATTTTGTTGTAAAAGGGATATTTAGTTAGATTTTGTTGATATGTGATTTTAATGGAGTTTGAATTTATTAAATGAAGCATTTTATGAACAAATATTTCTTTGGAATGGCATTATGAAATATTTATTAGTAATCTTAATATATAGTGTTTTTTAGAGAGTGATATAAATATGAAATTTATTATTCAAAGAATGTAGAAAATTAAAAGAAATTGAACACAAAAAATTTAACTTGTTTTTCCCAAGTATTTATCTTAACATTTTAGGTAACTTCTATTTTACTTAGTAATCTTAATATATACTGTTTTTTAGAGAGTGATATAAATTGGTAGAAAGAGTATGATTGTAAATCTTGTAAATGTTCAGAATCTGGTTTTGTCTGTGTTCTAATCCCTTCCTTTCCTTAAAAAAAAAATTTAAATATTTGAATACCCAATAAGTAAATGGAGAAAAATAAAGAATGAGTATTAGTCAACTTGCAAGGTCATTGCATGAATCCTCTACTCTCAGGATGAATGAGAGGGCAAAAATAATGAGAGAAAGGGGCAATGCGTTAATACACCTGGGAAGTGGAGAACCAAAATCAAAAGTCCCATTTGATGCAATTTTAAACGCCTCTTCAAAATTAGTATCAGCAAATGTAAAATATACTGAAGTTGATGGTATCCCCTCGTTGAAAAAAGCTATAGTCAGATATACTGAAGAGAATTATAACAAAATAGTAGGACCAGAAAATATAATTGTTTCAAATGGTGCAAAGCAGTCTTTATCAATTTTACTTCAGTCGATATTGAACGAACAGGAAGAAGTGATTCTATTATCACCATATTGGGTAAGTTATCCAGAATTAGTAAAAATAGCTAATGGAATTCCTATTACAGTAACTCCGGAAGATGGAGGATATCATCCAAGAATACAGGATATTGATATGGCAGTTGGGCGATATACAAAAGCTGTTATAGTCAACAGTCCATGTAATCCTTCTGGTTTAATTTTTTCGAGAGATTTCATTGCTGAGATTGTAAATTACTGTGAGAGGAAAGGTATTTATCTTATAATGGATGATATTTATCATAAACTAATTTTTGATGGCAAATCACTTATATCCTGTTATGATTTTGCAAAAGATCAATCGAACAATTCCAAGTTGATAGTTGTAAATGGAGTATCAAAATTGTATGGTATGACAGGATTTCGAATTGGTTGGGTAATTGCAAATACGCATATTGTTGAAGCAATGAAAATAATTCAATCGCATGTTACATCATGCCCTTCTGTGGTTGCACAAGCAGCTGCCGCAGGGGCACTTACAGGTATCCAGAGCGGAGTTGAAAGTCTCAGGTTAACACTTGAAAATAATCGTAACGTTATGATAACGGAATTAAAGTCATTTGATGGAGTGAAAGTTACAAAGCCAGATGGGACCTTTTACTGTTTTCCTGATTTTAGCGCCTATAATAAAAATTCAGCAGAATTATCAGAATTTCTCCTTAGGAAGGTAATGGTTGTTACAGTGCCGGGTAAAGAATTTGGAATGGATGGGCATCTACGTCTGAGTTATTGTGGTACCATAAAAGATATTAAGGAAGGTATTGAAAGAATCAAGTGGGCTATTGATCCAAATTCGCCCAACGAAATATACATTGGTGACAGAAAATTAGTGAGGGATTGGCTATGAATTTTTATTTCGGCATAAAATCACCTTCCAATAAAGAAGCAAAAATTACTTCAAGTGATTTTGGAATTGATAATCATGGATTAAAACGACTACATAAGGTGTATTGGAATTTACCTACTCCAGCTTTATATGAAGAAATAATGTTCAGGTCTGAGGGTAAATTATCTTATATGGGTCCTGTTGTTGTAAATACTGGAAAGCATACGGCAAGAGCATTTAACGATAAATACATAGTTAAAGAAGGTTCTACAGAAGATAAAATATGGTGGGGAGAATATAATAGGCCATTTAGTCAGGAGAAATTCAATTCTCTATTAGCACGACTTCAGGCATATTTACAGGATAGAGATATTTTTATCCAGGATTGCTATGCTGGTGCTGATCCGGAATATCAACTGCCTATTAGAATTGTTACTGAGTTGGCGTGGCATAGCCTTTTTGCCAGAAATATGTTTATTAACATAAATAACATGGATAAATTGAAAAGGCATGTTCCAGAATTTACTCTTATCTGCGTTCCTTCATTTTATGCTTCACCTGAAGTAGATGGTACAAATAGTGGTACCTTTATCATTCTGAATTTTGAACAGAAGATGGCTATTATTGGTGCATCTGCTTACGGTGGAGAAATTAAAAAGGCTATCTTCACTTTAATGAATTTTCTCATGCCTCTTAAGGGAGTTATGCCAATGCATTGCTCTGCTAATGTAGGAAAAGATGGTGATGTTGCACTATTCTTCGGTTTGTCTGGGACAGGAAAAACTACTCTGTCAGCCGATCCGAATCGAAAATTGATTGGTGACGATGAGCATGGCTGGACAGATCATGGTGTTTTTAATTTCGAGGGTGGCTGCTATGCTAAAGTAATTCGGCTTAGTGCAGAAGCAGAACCTCAGATTTATAGATGTACAAAAATGTTTGGAACTATTCTTGAAAATGTCGTTTTTGACCCATTATCCAGGTATATTGATCTTGATGATGATTTGTATACAGAAAATACAAGAGCATCATATCCACTTCATTACATTGAGAATGCCCTTATAGAAAAAGTAAGTGGGATTCCTAAAAATATAATAATGTTGACATGCGATGCCTCGGGAGTTATGCCTCCTATATCGAAATTATCTCCTGACCAGGCAATTTATCATTTTATCTCAGGTTATACTTCAAAAGTTAGCGGCACTGAAATTGATCTGAGCAAAGAACCGGAAATTACATTTAGCGCTTGCTTTGGGGCCCCTTTTATGGTACATCATCCTTATCGGTATGCAAGTATATTAGAATCAAAAATTGTTAAACATAAGGTTAATTGTTGGTTGGTTAATACAGGATGGACAGGAGGGTCTTTTGGAATTGGTAAGCGGATAAGTATTTCGTATACCAGGGCTCTCTTGAACTCTGCTCTAAGTGGAAAGCTTGAAGATGTAGAATACTCTACGGACCCTATTTTTGGATTTCGCATTCCAAAAAGTTGTGAGGGAGTGCCTTCCAAAGTTTTAAATCCTGCAAACACATGGTCTGACAAAGAAGCATATATGAGTAAATATCGACAGCTTGCGCTGCTTTATATAGATAATTTTAAAAAATTCATGGATGCCTGCCCAGGTGAAATTTTATCAGCAGGTCCTAAATTAACGTGAGTTCGATGTAACTCAGCATATCGCAAGTTGATTTGTATATTCAAATTCACATTTGATAGCAGGTTTTTTGGGCAAGAAGCAATACGCAATTAATCCCGATATTAAATTCGTCAGGAAATTTATAAAACTTCGATGTCTGGAATGCTCAATTTGACATATATTTTTCAATTCATCGTTGATTATTTCAATCAAAGCCCGTTTTCTCAGCAGGATTTTATCGGTGATGTTCATAGGCGTATTTTCCATATTGTTACGTATTTTAGTGATCAGATGAATACCACTGACGAAAAGGGTTTGAAAAAGTTTTTGAGAGATATAGCCTTTGTCAGTGAAGAGTTTCCCCAAAATCTGTTTTAACATTTTACCAGCGATCAGAGGTTCCCAGTCGTCAGTATTGGCCTGGGTAATAACAAAGTTCAGCAGTTCGTCCTTATCATTGACGATGAGATGCAATTTTTTCGAAGGTCACGCAGGTCACAACGGACTCCTATGGAGACTCCTTCTGAGAATGCCCCTGGTAAAAACCGAAGAACCAGCCAATACTACTATGCCCCCTTTGTGCAATCCCCTTAAATACTTTATGTAAATGAATTCGACGGTTATTACACACTCTCAGAGGAAATGTTCCTATTTTCAAATCCATAAGTAGTATTTTGTAAATTTTTCCTTATGAATTTATCATTTTTTTGTTTGCAACTTAGAGAATTGAATCTATTTTATTGAGGAAAAGGGTTTTAGTTTTTTATTTTAGTATCTGGAGTAAATACTTGTGTTTGTAGATTTTACTAAAGTTTATGTAAAGTCGGGTGATGGAGGGAAAGGCTGTGTTGCATTTCGACGCGAGAAACATGTTCCGAAGGGAGGACCAAGCGGTGGCGACGGTGGAAATGGTGGTGATGTAATAGTCAAGGCTATTCCAAATCTTTATACCTTACAAGATGTAAAATATCGAAAGAGTTATAAGGCTGAAAATGGAAAAGGAGGTTTAGGCTCTCGTAAGTACGGGAATAATGGTAATCCTGTTATTATTCCTGTGCCTCCTGGTACTGTAGTTATTGATGATGCTTCGGGAGAAATATTAGCTGATCTTGTTGAAATAGGGCAGAGCGTAGTAGTAGCATACGGTGGGAAGGGAGGACGTGGAAATGCAAATTTTGCAACTTCTACTAACCGTGCTCCTCGATATGCTGAAGACGGTGTTTCTGGTGAGGGGAAAACATTAATTTTTGAATTGAAAATATTGTCTGATGTTGGATTAGTCGGTTTGCCTAATTCCGGTAAATCTACTCTAATTTCAAAATTAACTTCAGCTCGTCCCAAGATTGCTGATTATCCCTTTACAACTCTGGTACCCAATTTAGGAATCGTTAAGTATGGTGATTACAGAAGCTTTGTTATGGCGGATATTCCAGGACTTATTGAGGGAGCGCATAAGGGAAAAGGATTAGGACATAGGTTTTTACGACACCTTGAGCGAACGAAAGTTTTAGTGTTTCTGATAGAATCAATAGATCCCAATCCGATTGTAACTTACAGGTTATTAGATTCAGAATTGACAAGTCACTTTTCTGGTTTTAGATATCGTAAAAGGATTATAGCGTTGTCTAAAAATGATTTGGTTGAAAATCCACCAATTATAGATATTAATGGTATTGATGTCATTTCGATTTCTGCAGTTACGTGTAGTGGATTGGAAACTTTTATAAATAAAATTGTTAAATTACTATAATGAACGATGAATAATGAATAATGAACAATGACCAATAACCAATGACCAATCAATCTAGAAGAGATCCCGTTGGGACAATAATAAATAGACCCTGTACGGTCCCCGATACGCTCCTTCGTCGCTACGGGGCAGGCGCTTCGCTCCCTATCCCAGAGGGATCTCTTTGAGACAGGGCAAGCAATAGACAATCAAAAGTACTTAAAATAATGGATAAAAGAATTGCAGTACTCAAATTATTTTCTATCAATGGACTTGGTTCACGCAGGATTCTTAATTTGCGTTCCGCATTTCCTCAGATAGAAGATGTTTTCGGTGCTTCTATTAAATCTCTCTTAAAAATTCCAGGTATAGATTATAAATTAGCCAATAAAATTTTAAACGGGTCTGATACAGAATTTGTTAATTCGCAGATTTCTTTGATGGAGAAAAGTCCATTTGATATGGTTACTATATTTGATAAGGGTTATCCAACCAGACTAAGAAATATATATGATCCACCCGTTATTCTTTTTAAGCATGGGAATTTTAAAGAAACCGATGAAGATGCCATTGCAGTAGTAGGAACCAGGAAGTTAACCAATTATGGAAAAGAAGTCACGGAAATATTAGTAAAGGGTTTGGTAGAGCAAAATATTACTATTATTAGTGGTTTTGCCAGAGGTATTGATACAGAAGCGCATAAGACAGCACTCAGAGCTGGCGGTAGAACTATCGCAGTGCTTGGAAATGGAATTGATAGAGTTTATCCACCGGAAAATAGAAGTTTGCGAAATCAGATTGTGGAAAATGGAGTATATTGTTCCGAGTTTCCTTTTGGAACCAAGCCTGATGCGGTAAATTTCCCTCGTCGAAATAGAATTATCTCCGGTCTCAGTTTAGGTGTATTAGTTATTGAAGCGGGTGAAAAAAGTGGAGCAATATTGACCGCTTATTATGGATTGGATCAGAACAGGGAGGTTTTTGCCGTTCCTGGAAGAGTATCCGATCTGAAAAGCAAAGGCACTAACCGCCTTATCCAGAAAGGTGCAAAATTAATTGATAATGTAGACGATATTTTATCTGAAATTGAATCAAATCGAAAGTTTCCAACTGTCTCTCGTCAAATTGAAATTGACTTTAAGTTTGAGAAAGAGGAGAAAAAAATTTATGATGCTCTTTCTCATGAGCCGATACATATTGATGATTTATCGGCGAAAGTTGAAAAAACTTCTTATGAAGTTCTCTCAATTCTTTTATCTTTAGAATTAAAGGGAGCAGTGCATCAATTAGCAGGCAAAATGTTTACAAAAATAGGATAAATAATTTAAAAATGAGTGGCTTCGTATTATTTAAAAAAGATTTCGCAGCTTTCGGGAATTGGTTAATTTGTAATATTGTAAAAAAATCACTGGCTTTTTCATACAAAAGGCTATTTCTGTTCTGCTTTCTTAATTTATTTCTGTTAAATATTAGCTTTGCTCAAAGTAAGTCCGTTCAGCCTGTTAGAATTTATAGAATGGGGGACTGGACTAGTTTTAAAAACTGTAATTATCCAACGAGTTTAACTGAAGGTGTAGAATATAATTACTTTGGAACGAGTGGAGGTGTAATTCCTTATCAGCGATATGGAAGATATTGGGAAGAGCCCTATACTGTAAGTGATGGAATGGCTGGTGATTTTATAACAGCTGTTTTATATGATGAATCAACAAATTACTTGTGGGCTGCTCACAATGAGGGATTAAGTTATCTTACTCCAACTGCTGATCGATGGATGAATATTCCAAAAGAGGATCTTCATCTTCCTGAACATACTCCAATTGATAGATTGGGTACAGATGGTAATTCTATTTGGGTACGGGCACCAGGTGGTTTTCTTTTTACTGTGAATAAAATTCTGGGCTTTTTTCAATCAATGGAAACGGAAATTCCTGATAATGTTATTTGGAGCCCAAATTCGTTTGATCCTTTACCAAGTTTCCCAGATTATATAATTGACTCAAATTATCAATTTGAACAGCGAGGTTTGATTATTGATAGTGAGTTCCGAGAGTTTCCAATAAGTGTTTTTATTACTGATAAAAGTCGTGATGTTTACGGAGGAGTATGGGGATTAGGTCTTATTGAGGGTGATAATAATGTCAGGAGGTTAAGGATTCATTCATTTGGACCAATGCAAAATCACATTAATGCTTTAGCTATTTCTGATAATGTATTATGGATGGGCGGAGAATACAAAGACTCAAATCCTGTTTTTGATAAGACCGGACTTTCAAAGTATTGCTTTTCTGATGGAACATGGGAATATTTTGAAAATGATTTTATTCATGAATTAAATACGGATCAAATACTTGACCTTGCTTATAAAAATAATTGTTTATGGGTCGGTACAAATCAGGGTTTGGCTATTTATAATGTGAAAAAGAATAGATGGGGAAAACTCAGTATGTCAACAGGTCTATCCGACGAAATTATTACAACAATTGCTCTGGAAGATTCAATTGCATGGATAGGAACTCCACTTGGTTTGAATATTATTTCAATTTCTAATTTAAAGGTAAAGCAGGTGACTTTAACTCCTAATAAATACCTGATGAACATTTTCAAAATTGCTGTTGGACCGGAACAAGTTTGGATAGGAACAGATAATGGTTTATATACTATTAATAGGTCTTCTCATCTTGTAAAACATTACGATATGTTTGGTAATAGGATTCCTTTGAATGAAATGGTAGCATTCGAATATAATACAATTGCGGTCTCAGATTCTTTAATAATACTTGGAAGATACAAGGGGCTTATTGGATACTATATTTCAACCGAGAAATGGGAATTGTTACCTGAGTTAAGTATAATGAATGAAGCTTATATTTATGATATGGCTATTGATAATGGATATTTATGGATGGGTACGAGTAATGGTGCAGTTTTAGTGAGATTAGCAGATTTCTATACAGAGCATTATACAGTGGTTGATGGTCTTGCAGGGAATCAGGTTTATAAATTAATAGTTGATGGTGACAGAGTGTGGTTTGCTACTGATCACGGTCTAACAAAATATCAGTGGAGGCAATATGCTTCGTTGGACAAATAGGATATTTTTAATAATAATTATTATTGCCAGCATTGTTTTTGCTGGGGATAAAAATAATTTGAAGTATGAGGCAGATACCGGGATTCCTTTTTTCTATTATGATGTAATTAATTATCCTATTGAAACAAGAGATTCAGTTCGAATGGATATACTAATTAAGGTATCCTTTGACGTTATTCAGTTTGTAAAAGAGGGGAGTAGTTTCGTCGGAAAGTATGAAATTTCACTTTTATTATTGAATGAGGATGAGATTCAAGCTGCTTCTAAAATTTGGACACAAGAAATTAAAACAGAGTCTTTTGAAGAAACAAATTCACAAGAGCATTTTGATGTAAATAGAGTTAGTTTTAATGTAATACCCGGTAAATATTTACTGACAATTGGCGTCATGGACCTGGATACGAGGAAGAGTAGTTATAGAAAAAAGAAGATTGATATAGATGATTTTTATAAAAATCCGATTACACTGAGTAAAATAAATATAATAGAGAAAGTTATTGAAAGTCCTGACGGTAAAATTGAATATGTTCCTTCAGTAATAGGTACTGTTTCTGATGTTAAGCCTGAATTCAGTATAGATTTTGATGTACTGTCTGATGGGGGAAAGGGAAGTATCAAATATTCTATTTTTAATATGGATAACAAATTGATATTAAGTGATTTTTTTGAACGTACTTTTAAGAAAGGAATATCGCATGAGAAGATTTCCATCTCAAAGCAAAAGTTGGGCTTTCGCAAGTACCGTTTAAAGGTTACAGTCCAGATTAATGAAAACATTACAACAAAGGAAAGAGTGTTTCAGCTGCGGTGGCTGGGTATGTCCAGTTTTATTGATAATTTAGATGATGCTATTCAGCAGATGAGATATATTGCTCCACCGAAAGTTTTAAAAAGTATGAGAAAAGGTAGCCAGAAGGAGAAAAAAGAAAAATTTATGAAGTTTTGGAAGAAGAAAGACCCAACTCCAAATACTAAAGAAAATGAACTGATGAATGAATATTATAAACGTGTCAATTATTCCAATCAACATTTTTCCGGTTTTCAACCCGGTTGGAGATCAGATATGGGAATGATTTTCATACTTTTTGGTCCACCAAGTGATATCGAACGACACCCTTTTGATATTCATACTAAACCTTATGAAATCTGGTACTACTATGAAGTAAATCGAACATTTGTTTTTCTTGATGAATCTGGATTTGGTGAATATAGATTAATTTCTCCTACTTATGATATTTTAGGAAGGTATTAATGAAAAGATTTCGTATTGCTGTTATTCCAGGAGATGGTATTGGGACTGAGATAATTGCCCAAAGTCTCAAAGTTATAGATACGCTTAATAAAAAATATAATTCAGAAATTGAGACTACCATGTTTCCCTACAGCGCTGAATATTATTTACAAACTGGTGTAGCGTTACCAGATGAATTCGTAAAAGAATTAGAGAAGAATTATGATGCTGCTTTAATAGGGACATTTGGGGATCCCAGAATTCCTGATATGAAGCATGCTAAAGAAATTATATTAGGACTTCGATCTAAATTAAATCTTTTTCTTAATATACAAACTGTGAAACTCTATGAAGAGTGGCTTTGTCCATTAAAAAACATTCAGTCTGAGGATGTTGATTTTGTAATATTTAAAGAAAATAGAGAAGGTTTCTATGCAGATTCCGGTGGATTTTTGAAAAAGGGAACAGATGAAGAAGTGGCAATTCAATCTTCAGTTTATACTTACAAAGGGATAAAAAGATTTATCAATGAAACATTCAAATTTTCTCAAAAGATGGGAAGAAGAAAGATATGTTTAGTTGATAAAAGTAATATGCTTTCATATACACATGATTTATGGGAAAGAGTAATTAGTCAAGTTGCTAATGAATTCTCTGATATAGAGACCAGCCATCTTTATATAGATACTGCTGCTGTTCATATGATACAAGAACCCTCGAAGTTTGACGTAGTGTTAACTACCAGTATTTGTGGCGATATTCTTTCCAATATTGGAATATTTCTTCAAGGTGGAAATGGATTAGCATTTTCTTGTGATATTAATCCTGATGTATTAGTAGTGTTTCGAACTATCCAGGGGTCAGCTGTTAAACATGCTGGACATAATACAGCAAATCCAATGGGAGCAATTTTTGCAGTTAAAAGAATGCTTCAATATCTGGGTCTTAGTAATGAAGCAAAAGTATTAGAGCATTCTATTATAAATGCCTTCAAGAATCATTGGGTAACAATGGATCTTGGCGGGATAATCGGTACGGAAGAAGTCGGGGATTATATTATTTCTTTTATTGAAGAGCAAGTATAGATTGAGTAAGAATCCGGCAAATTTGTTCGGTAATTTTTGTTGTTAGTTCATAACCATTTTTCATTGATTCTTCAAAAGTAATTGGTCCATTACAAATGGAAAAAATTGCTTTCAATCCGTGTTTGTATAACTCATCAATATTATTATCGATTTTACCTGCTATGGCAATGACAGGGATGTTATTTTTTTGAGCAATTTTCAAAACACCTGCAATAGTTTTTCCATAAGCTGTTTGATTATCGATTTTTCCCTCACCTGTGAATATTAGATCCACGTTTTTTATTCGTTTTTCAAATTCTACTGCATCGAGAATAATATCCACACCACTAATTTTTAGATTTGCACTTAAAAACGCTATTAATCCCGCTCCGAGACCTCCTGCAGCGCCTGCCCCAGGGTAGTCTATAACCGATATATTAAGAACTTGCTCAACAATGTTGTAAAAATGTTTCATGTTGGTTTCAAGAATGGGAAGCATTTCATCAGTTGCACCTTTTTGAGTGCTGTAAACATAGACTGCCCCTTTAGTTCCTAATAATGGGTTGTACACATCACAAGCTACAGTGAAACGGCTATTTTTTACGGATGGATGTATATTATCCATCGAAAATGACTCACATTTACCAATAAGTTTTCCATTCATAGGTTCACTAATCTCCTTACCGGTTTTATCGAAAAATTTTACTCCAAGTGCTTGAGCCATTCCTGCTCCGCCTTCTGTCGTAGCAGACCCACCTATGCCAATTATAAAATTCCTGCAGCCGGAATTTAAAGCGTTGGAAATTAATTGTCCTGTCCCGTAAGTGCTGGTATAAAGAGGATTCTGCTTTTCACGAGGAATTAAGGGTAGACCCGAGGCAGCAGCCATTTCAATGACTGCTGTCTTTCCATTTCCAAGTATGCCGTATTTTGCAGTGATTTCTTCTCCAATAGGATTTAGGACTTTACAGGTTTTGTATTTCCCATCAGTTGCAGAAACAAGAGAATCAACAGTTCCTTCACCGCCATCAGCCAGAGGGATAGATATGCTCTCCGCATTTGGAAATATTCTAAGAATTCCCTCAGTCATGGCATTGCAAACATCTGTTGCTGTCATACTCCCTTTAAATGAGTCGGGAGCAAGAGCAATTTTTAGATTATTTTTTTTCATCTTTAATAATTCATTCTGTCTATTTTAACTAAGGGGGTGTAATAAAATAACATATTCATATCTAATACATAACTAACTGCTTAATAGCAACATATGATAATCTAATATACAACTTATTCTATTACACCCCCTAAATTATTTCATCGTTTTATAACTTAACAACTTTGTGGTAAATATGAATACAAATGCTTGTGGAATCCTAATTGAATTGCTAAAATTCGTTAAACTAAAATAAGGAGTATTGAGATATGAAATCATTAACAAAGCATATTACTATGAACATTCCTAAAAGAAGAGCTTTTGTGAATATTACTCCGGAAGTTGAAAAGGTTGTAAGTGAAAGTGGTGTTAAGGAAGGTTTTTGTCTTGTCAATGCAATGCATATTACTGCAAGCGTTTTTATTAATGATGATGAACCGGGGCTTCATCAGGATTATGATGATTGGCTTGAAAAATTAGCACCACACGAGCCGGTTTCCAGGTATCGTCATAATCGTAGTGGAGAAGATAATGGAGATGCGCATTTAAAGAGACAGGTTATGGGAAGGGAAGTTGTTATTGCTATTACAAATGGAAGACTTGACTTCGGTCCCTGGGAACAGATTTTCTATGGTGAGTTTGATGGAAGGAGACCGAAGCGGTATTTAATAAAGGTAATTGGAGAATAAAAAAAATATAAAATTGTAATCTTATCACTTGATATTACGAAAAATTATCAGCAAATTATTCCCGCATTTTGAAATTGATCGCGGGGTGGAGCAGTTGGAAGCTCGTTGGGCTCATAACCCAAAGGTCAGAGGTTCGAATCCTCTCCCCGCTACTAAATAAAACCCTGATAGAATCGGGGTTTTTTATTACAACTTAAGTCAAGTCCGGTTAGGAGATTTTTAATGTGCTGATGACTTTTCATCGGACTTGACTCAAGTTTTGCTTATAGTCTATTTTCCCCAAACTTCTGGAATCTTATCCTTTATCTTTTGCTCATAAATATCAATGAGTTTCTTGTTCGCTTCTACCAATTTTTGCTCTTCTTGTATACGGGCAACGATTTCCAGCTGGATGGATAAGGGGGGGAAGAGGGATAATGAGTTCCTGAACGTCCTTCTGATTGATACTTGGATACGATCCTTTTCCCACCCTAGTAGCCATTTGCTTGCACTGTGAAATCCTGCCCGACTGCGTCATTCAGGCGGGGTGGAACGAAGTGAAACTATTTCTACCCTGAATTATTCATAGCCACTAAGGCACCAAGACACAAAGTCATGTTTAATATAAAAATAAAGATGAAAAGGTAAGGTATAAATTTTGATTTATTTCGTACCTGCCTGTCGCGGCTGCGACGCAGACAGGTATTTAAATATCTATATTTTATTAATTCTTAGAGCCTTAGTGTCTTTGGTACGCCATGAAGCGTACGTTTGAATAAATAATTAAAAACCCGGTAATATGAAAGGATTACACAGACCAATTTGTCATTCAGTCTGAAGCATTCGTGAGGTGCGAGGAGGAAACAAATCGTTCTAAGTTCACGAATAGCGATTATGCAAGCCGTAATGCAAATGAACCCAGTTAGGCATCGTTATACAAATTGATAGTGACCAACCTTCCAGAGGTGGCGAAGTCTGAAACTTGCATGGAAGAAATGACAGAAAGCACATGTTAGGCTATCCGGTGTAGGATGGGATGGCGTGCATAATAAGGGTTGCGTATGAACATGGGAAGCCCTAACAGGATTGAAAGACCGTCAATTGCTGAGGGTGGCGGAGATGTTCGTAGTACTGATGATACCTAAGACAACATAACTTAGGAGAAGGGAAGGGACATTACTACTAACGAAAGTTTTAGATAAAAGAAATACAACAGAATTGACGAAACTAAAAAGTATTCAAGAAAAAGTTCAACAAGAGATAGATTTGCTTTCACAAAAGAAACGCAAAGACATGACCTCTTTGGAAAGGGTACGACTTTTACAACTAAAACTATATCTGAAAGCCAAACAGGAGAGCGGTTACAAATTTTACATTCTCTATGACAAAATATTCCAGAAACATATTTTGGAAGAAGCGTATAAACGCTCAAAATCCAAAAATGGAAGTTCTGGAATAGACAAACAAAGCTTTAAAGATGTGGAAAAATACGGACGGGAAAAGTTCTTTACCGAATTAAGGGAAGAACTAAGAAAACGTACATATAAACCACAAGTGGTAAAGCGAGTCTGGATAGAGAAAGAAAATGGCGGTAAACGCCCATTGGGGATACCAACCATAAAAGACAGGGTAGTACAGCAAGCCTGTAAAATGGTTATAGAACCCATATTTGAAGCCGACTTTGATGATTCATCATACGGATTTCGACCAAAACGCTCAGCAATAGGAGCGATAATGGAAATCCGAGACAACCTCAAACAAGGAAACCAAATGGTTTATGATGCAGACCTGAGTAAATACTTTGATACAATACCTCATGATAAATTAGAAATAGTTTTGAAAGAGAGAATTTCAGACCCTCGTGTACTACATCTTATAAAACTTTGGTTAAAAGTACCAATAGTTGAAGAAGACGGAAAATACACAGGCGGAAAAAGTAATACAAAAGGGACACCTCAAGGCGGAGTAATCTCCCCATTACTGGCAAATATCTATATGAATTTGCTGGATAGGATAGTAAATAAACCGCAGAGATATTTCTCAAAAAGAGGGATAAAGATGATAAGATATGCGGATGACTTTATTTTGATGTCAAACCATATCAATCAGGAAGTCATAAACAAGATTCATAACTATCTGGACAGAATGGGGTTAAAAATCAACATAGACAAGAGTAAGCTGGTAAATGCGAAAGAGCAATCTTTTGATTTCTTAGGTTTTACCTTTAGGTATGACCGGAGTATATTTTCAAAACACGGGAAATTCTGGAATATATTTCCAAAGCCAAAATCCCAAAAGAAAATAAGACAGAAGATAAATCTGAAACTAAAATTAATAGGGCATTATCCGGCAGAAAAAGTAGTGTTTGAGTTAAACCCAATAATAAGAGGGTGGATGAATTATTATAAAATTGAAAAAGTCAGTTATACACAAGTAGCATTCAAAGAAATAGAAGACTATTTGCGTACTCGACTATTCCGTTATTACAATCGTAAAAGTCAGAGAAAGTCACGCTTGTATGGTCAACAAGCCTTTGACAAATTAGTCAGGGAATATGGATTAATAAAGCCATATGCGACCTCTGGATTACGACCTGTGAATACTTTTAGATGAAAGTTAGTAGGAAAGCCGTATGCGGGAAAACCGCACGTACGGTTTGACGAGGGGGCTATGGAGTGAAAGAAATATTTTGCTCCATACTCTACTCTACTGGCAAGATTTATGAATTAAACAGGCTACAGGGGTCATTAGGCTGAGGTTGAGGTTGTAGAATAACGTCATCGTCTCGAGAAGTCTTGTTCGACCTACAAAACCCAAATATTGTAAAAGAGATTTTAAAATATTATATTAAGCAGTGATAATAAAAAAAGGAGAAAAATATAATGCGGAAGGAAAATACATTCATGGCGACACCCAGAAAGCGGCATAAGACAATATGTATCTCTCTGGCACTGATGCTGCTGGCTGCTATGTACATCATAGCTTTACCCCAGCCGGTTCTGGCGTCATCAACCACGCTCAACTCTGACTATACCGAGGCCACCCGATGTGCTGACTCCAATGGCAATTGGTATACGGGGTCGTACGAGTACTGGAAAAGAGACTTGACTCCCTACCAGAGGACTGCCGTAGAGTGTAATACGAACTCCATCCCGGACGGCAGCACCATTAACTCCATCACCTTGCATTACAAGGTTGGGGTAGCCAGCGGGAGCGGTAACTTCAATATAAGTGCGTACAACAGCTCAACCAAGCCTTCCGCGGAAAGCAGCGCTAGTAATCTCTACGCCGCCTGCAGCGGCGGCACGGTGTACGCTACCCGCGCCGGGGGGCTTTCTGAGTATGGCGGGGTAGAGGTATCCCTCGGCACTAACGCCTGTACAGATATGGAGAATAACCTTACGAGCGATTGGTTTGCCGTGGGGTTTGCGCAGTTGGAAACCAGCAGCGCGAAAAATGCAATGAACGCCTGGAATTCAATTACTGATGACTACCCTTACTGGGTAATAAGTTTTACCTCGCCATACACCTTAGCCGATGCATTGGATAATACGCTTACCTGGACGACCGGCGTCGATGCCGAGTGGTATGGGCAGAGTACTACCACTCATGATTTTATCGACGCCGCCCAAAGTGGAACGATAGGAAACCTGGAGACTTCGTACCTGCAAACCACGGTCAGCGGCCCCGGAACTCTGACCTTCTGGTGGAAGGTGAGTTCTGAAGAAGATTATGACTACCTCAGTTTTTACATTGATGGAGTCTTACAAGAAGGCCAGATATCCGGCTGGAATCCAGCACCAGCGTGGGCACAGAAGACCTATTCTATTTCAACTGGCAGCCACACACTAAAATGGGAGTACAAAAAAGACCCATATACCGAGGAAGGCTCCGATTGTGGGTGGGTGGACCAGGTCACCTACACGCCTGCCCCGACAGTAACCACAAGCGCAGCATCATTGGTATCAACGACCTCGGCAACCTTGGGAGGCAATGTGACGGATGACGGCGGAGCCGTGGTAACCGAGAGAGGGGTTGTTTATTCTTCTACGGATGAAACACCGACCATCGGAGAAGGTGGAGTTACGAAAGATACTAACGGATCAAGAACAGGTTCTTTCAGCGAGTCGATCGGTTCGCTATCGCCGGGGATTACTTATTATTTCCAAGCCTATGCAATCAATTCCGCCGGGACTGCATACGGTGGGGTGCAGAATTTTACAACCACCTATCCCGAGATCAATCTCAAGCAGGGGATGACCGATATCGCCGACGGCGGCTCCTATGATTACGGAACAAAGAGTGCGGGCAGCAACACCGATGTGACCTTCACCATCGAAAACACCGGAACGGCCGATCTGACGCTTTCGGGTACGCCGATTATTACGATCACCGGGACCAACGCCGACCAGTTTTCGGTGCAATCGCAACCGAGCAGTCCGGTGAGCGCATTAGGAAGCACGACATTTACCATCCGCTTCTCGCCGACGACCGGTGGCGCCAAGACCGCCGAAATCGCGATTGTCAACGACGATCCGAATAAGAACCCGTACAATCTGACATTGAACGGTACCGGATCGGCGAGCGTTACTTTCACCAATGGCGCCAATGCATCCCTGAATTACCAGCAGACATCACCTTCCCCACCACAGGATAATTGGCATTTTGGTCAATTCAGTATTGCCGGAGATGCTACAGGCGCAACCCTTAATTCGGTGACCGTTACGTTGGGGGGCGACTATGACTCCGGCGATCTGGGTTCCGATCCCGATCCGTTCCGTCTGTATGCTAATGATTCGAATAATTTTGGAACTGCAACTGCGATTGGGAGCGATGTAGCCGCCTCCGGTAGCGATGTTACTTTTAGTTCCTTAAATAATGCCATACCATCAGGCACACGTTACTACTGGGTGACTGCCGATATATCCGGCACTGCCAATATCAACGGAACGATCGATGCCTTAGGCGATTTGAATATCAGTAATGGTACGATTAGCGGCTCCTCAAATTATGGAAAATTAAATGCCAGCAGTGATGCATCTCTTCCCGTATTTATGCAGCAGCTTTCAGCCACCTTGACGGAATCGGGAATTTTAATCAGCTGGATTACGGAAAGTGAAATTGATAACCTCGGTTTCATCCTCGAGCGCCGGCAATCCGACGAAGAAGACTGGCATGTTATTGCATCTTATAGAACTTCCAATGCCTTGAGCGGTCAGGGGAATACATCTACCAAAACCGAATACGAATTTTTAGATCAGAACGTAGAGAATGGAATTACATATTGGTATCGCCTTTCCGATGTCGATATGGGAGGGAACGTTACAGTTGACGGAATCATTACCGTTAATTCAAACAACAACGAGCTCTTTCAAACAACCGATTTGAAGCCTGTTGTGCCTAATCCATTTAATCCCATGGCTTCCATTCAGTACAACCTCTCCGAAGAAACTACTGTAAGTCTGGTAATTTATAATATCCTGGGTCGTAAAGTCCGCACGTTGGTCTCAAATCAGCTGCAGCCTTTGGGAAGTTATAGGCTATATTGGAATGCTAAAAGCGACGAGGGCAAGAACTTGCCGAGCGGAGCTTATATTCTTATCCTGAAAACGGCATCGTATATAAAATCTCAAAAAATGATCCTGCTTCGATAGTCAGAACAATAAACCTCCCGAAGGTTTCAAACCTTCGGGAGGATACATTAAAATATGGAGTGCATCGTCTGTGACGATGCATGCGTTGATTTAGTCAACGCACTCCAAAAGCAAATCTCAATGACCAAATGAACAAAATTCAAAACAGGGGGGTCTACCACGTTTAACAGTTCCGTCAGGTCCTCAGACCTGACGGGATTTAACTATCGGATTTGAGAATCTGACAGAACAAAAAACGACTTACCGATATCGTTCCGTCGGATCCTCAGATCCAGCGGCTGACAGATCAATACCAATAATTATTTAGCCTTTAATCCATTCTAAGTAGTCCTGATATTATCGGGACGAAGGATGAATCCATTCGCGTTTTCTTTCAAGTTGGGTTATGATATACCTCCTTTTTTGATTATTATTTTAATCCAGAGGTATATTATGTCCCCGGAATATAAAAATTAAGAGATAAATGACTATTAGAGGAGGTCTGCCGCTTTGCGGCTTAGTTCAACATATATTTATACTGCACATTTTCACTTAAATTAGATGTCTATATTTATGAAAATATGGGTTCATATAAACAAATTTTTTCGAGTTTCCTAATATTAGGAAGTAATTTTTCCTAACTCTCCGGCACTTATAAATTTCCTGATACTGTACATTTTTATTAATCTGAAACAATTCTATCTGCTAGATCCAAGTTTATGACTTCTTTATATGGCAATTCCCACAGTTTTTTTTCTCTGTTCCATTGATCGCCCGCTGATCTAACCAGTTTACCTAATTGATTCCCAGGCTGGTTAATATATTTTTTCGCCGCTGTATTTGTCCCACTCGACATGCCATTACTTTGTTAAAGTATATTTATTCGCCTTTTTAGAAGCAAGAAAATTTTTTTGCACTTTATTACAACTTAAGTCAAGTCCTATCAGAAGATTTTTCCTTTTGTTGATGAATTTTCATCGGACTTGACTCAAGTTGTAGGCTCTTCTCCCCAAACTTCTGCAATTTTATCCTTTATCTTCTGCTCATAAATCTCAATCAGCTTCTTGTTTGCTTCTACCAATTTTTGCTCTTCTTCAATACGGGCAACGATTCCCTGCTGGACGGATAAGGGAGGAAGAGGGATTTTATAATTTGGAGAACAAGAAAGTGGGGTAGAGGCTATGAAGAGAGAGGAGCGGAGGAAGGAATCCTCTCACCGATACAAAGCGTAAGTATACCGTTATGAAACGGGATTTTTAATATGTTTATAGTTTATATTATACATAGCAATGAAGGATATATTTACATAGGTCAGAAAAGTAACAGATTCAGGTAGAGTGAGTTGTTAGGGTATATAAAAACTAAGCGTTACTTAACGGTCAATTACTCATGCGCAGCATGAAAATCATCGATGAACTTTTAAAAACAACGCGGAATATAACTTTAACACTTAACATTCCAAAACCTCCAAACCCTTGCTGTCTAGTGCAGCGAGTTGTTTAAATTATGTTATATAAATGCATTTAAAAAGGTTTTAAAACTAGAAATATGACCAGTTTTATATAGTCTTCTATTAACTCGAGAAAAATACTTTCTGTTTAATAAAATTTTAGGATTGTTTTTTGAATAAGTCAGATTTCTATATCTTTCGTTTACTGCTGTTTTTAAGTATTTATAAGCAAATTGAGATCTATTCAAACATTCTTTAGTGTATTCGGGTAATAATTCGGGATCATTTTTGACGACGTTAAAAAATTGAACATATCCTCGTAATAAATTACTCTGTGGATTTGTATTAATAATTATCCTGTTTCCTAATGCCCATGTTTCAATACAAAAATGTTGAATAACTATATGAATTTTAGCTGTGCATTGCTTATTATTAATATAATCTTTTATTTCATCATATTTTTCTTTATAACTCATTTCATCTGAGTCTACAGCTATTACTAATCTATCAATAATACCATGTGTGTTTACATACTCTATTGCATCGTCGATAACCTGAAAGTAAAAGGGATAACCAAATCCTGCATATATCACATAATTATTGTCTTTAACGAGAGAAATGTTTTGAACAAATCTCAAACTTGGATTTACATATTTTATCCATTTTTCATAAACTTTTTTTTCAGTTTTCTCTCCTTCCACAACCACATATATATTCATTCTTTTCCTTCAATATAAAAAGAATCATTTAAAAGTTTTATAAATGCTTGTTGTTTGGATTTCCCAAATCTATGTGAGAGTTTTTCTCCATAAAGTATATTTACTTTTGAACCTATTCTATGAAAGACATACCAACTATTTATTGGAAGTTTATTAATTATATAGGGATGATGACTAGTGATAAAAAATTGAATATTGAATTCTTCTTCAATAAGTAAGTCTGGGAAAAAATTAATAGCATTAATTCCAAGAGAATTTTCATATTCATCTACAAGATAAATACTCTCATCAGGTAATGTGAAAATATCCGTTAATATTAGTAATACCTTTTGCATCCCAGAGGAAAGTTCGTCTAGTGTAATCCATTTATTTATGCTTTTTTCTTTAACACAAAAAACAGGAACTTGCCCAGGTATCCTTATTCTTTCGTCAATTTCTTGCATATCTAATACCTTTATATCAGTAATGAAGGAAAAAACTGATTTGTAGATGGCACAAATTCTTTGGTAAATATTACTAAAATTCTTTGATAATATATATAATACTGCGTTTAAATTTAATTTTCTATCATGTAAATCCGGATAAAGATCTTTTATGGTTTTTACATTTGGAATACCATCTAAAAAACCAAACGGAAAACCACCTATGCTACATCTTTTTGATAGATCAGCTTCAAAAAATTTTCTTCTAACAATCTTTCTAAACCCATCAAATAAGGGATTAATTTCCTTCTCTTCTTGTAAAATACTGATACAGGATTCAGTACTACTCAGTTTTGGTAATTCATTATTTTTAAATATAATCTTTTTTGGATCTCTATATATTAGTATTTCCTTTTTCTCATCATTATACTTTTCAAGACTTTCAGAAATAACAATAGGTTTTTCCCCATATTCACTTCTTGCTTCCAACTGCCAATGATAATTAAAACCTGCTGTGTTTAAAGTTAAATCCCATATTCCTGGTACTATGTTTTTTTGGGCGATTTGGGAACCTATATTAAAGATTGTATTTAAAATACGAGTTTTGCCCATCCCAGAATTTCCAACAATTAAATTTATTTTTCCAAATTCAGTAGCACTAAAATGCCATCCTTCAGGATTCACGTCTCGATATTCATATTTAGTGATTCTCATTTTAATTTTTCCTCTTATTTACATAAACCTTCGCATAAATTAATGAATAAAACTTTATCTTGGGATATTAATTTTAATTTATTTCAAGAATAATTTCAGTTTATACGAGTAGTATAAAAAAAGAGTGTCGCATAAAGTAAAAGCATTTCTGTCGGACTTGATAAAGCAATTTAGGCCGCATGGTGGTTGTGTAGATTGTCATGTCATGGCTCATATAAATTAACTCTTCAGGCTGGTTAAGATACTTTTTAATCGCTATGTTTATCATCATCAATCGTATTGTTATTTCATTTGAGTATATTTATACATCTTTTTAAAAGCAAGACAAATTTTTAGCCCCGAATAAAAACGTGTAAAAGCAGGAATCGGTGAGTTTAATTGGAAACTCTGAGAGATTCGGGGTTTTTTATTACAACTTAAGTCAAGTCCGGTCAGGAGATTTTTATTGTGCTGATGAATTTTCCTCGGACTTGACTCAAGTTGTAGGCTCTTCTCCCCAGACCTCAGCAATCTTATCCTTAATCTTCTGCTCATAAATCTCTATCAGTCTCTTATTTGCTTTTACCAATTTCTGCTTTTCTTCAATACGAGTAACGATTCCCTGCTGGAAGGATAAGTAGGGGGTGGGATAATAATACTGTATTTGTAATTGGTCGCGGGGTGGAGTCCCGACTTGTCGGGAGCAGCTCGTTGGGCTCATAACCCAAAGGCCGTAGGTTTGAATCATACCCCCGCTACAAGTATAAAAGGGCAATAAGCCCCTTTTTTGCCCTCTAAAATTTGTGCTAAGTCCATAACAAATAATCCTGAATCAAGAAAGTTAGACTTAAAGACTTCGTACAATTTCCATTCAAAAAAGTTTGATTTCTTCTTGAGATTTATCATTATTTTGAGTAGTATTGGTCGAAAATATTGATGGTTATTAAAATAGTTAAAATGTAAAAACGTTGTATTAAGAAAGGAGTAGAAAAGTAATGAGAATAGTAATTCACAAAGACTATGAAACTTTAAGCAAATGGGTTGCTGATTATGTTGCGGATAAAATAAATAAATCATACTCAACACCGGAAAAGCCATTTGTGTTGGGACTTCCCACGGGTTCTTCACCACTTGGAACTTACAAGGAACTTATAAAGCTATATAAAGTAGGAAGTATATCTTTCAAGAATGTTATTACCTTTAATATAGATGAATACATCGGTATTCCGGAGGAGCATACTCAGAGTTATCACTATTTCATGTGGGAAAATTTCTTTAAACATATCGATATTCCGAAGGAAAATGTCAATATTCTCAATGGTAATGCTCCTGACCTTGAAAAAGAATGCAAAGAATATGAAGAGAAAATAAAAGATGCTGGAGGTATTGATCTATTTCTGGGTGGAATTGGTCCTGATGGTCACATTGCTTTCAATGAACCAGGCTCATCGCTAACATCGAGGACACGTGTTAAAACACTTTGCTACGATACTATACTTGCAAATTCCCGATTTTTTGACAATGATCTTACCAAAGTGCCAAAAACTGCCCTTACTGTTGGTGTAGGAACGGTTATGGATGCGCATGAAGTTCTCGTTATTATTAATGGTTATAAAAAAGCGCGAGCATTGAAGCAGGTTGTGAATGGAGGTGTCAACCACATGTGGACAGTTTCTATTCTTCAGCTCCATCAGCATGCGGTAATAGCATGTGACGATGAAGCAACAATGGAATTGAAAGTTGAAACTGTCAAATACTTCAAAGACATTGAAAGAATTGCACTTCACAATTTGCCGTAAACATTAGCAAGGTAACAATCATGGATTATAGAAAATTAAATAATTTGGAAATTGAGGTTCTTGAAAAACAGGGTTGCAGTGCGGAAAACTGGGATACAGTACTGGTCAAAGATGGTTTTGTACCTGAACGTGTCCGAAATGTCAGTTTTAGAGGCAAGGTCAGGATGAGTATTTTTGATAAGTCTCTTGATATTGGTAACGGGGTTATAAAACCAGTCGGACTATATAATTGTTATATTAAGGACTGCCTAATCGGTGACAATGTTTATATCTCAGATGTGAAGAATCTTGTTCATTATGATATAGAAAGTGATGTTGTTATCGAAAATGTTGCCAGTCTTATAGTTGCTGGCGAAACCACTTTTGGCAATGGTACAGAGATTGAGATTCTTAACGAAGGAGGCGGTAGAGAGCTGCCCATTTTTGATAAACTTTCTTCACAGATCGCTTACCTCATAGTAATGTACCGTCATAATACCGCTCTGATAGAAAGACTTAAAGAACTGGTTAAAAAATATGTTGAATCGAGGAGATCTATTCAGGGGACAATAAAGCAAGAGGCTAAGATTTCCAATAGTTTAATCATACGTAATGTCAATATTGGAGAGAGTGCCTTGATATCCGGTGCACTATGTTTGGAAGAAGGCACAATTGAGAGCTGCAAGAGCGATCCAACTTTTGTAGGTGAAGGAGTCATCGCAAAGGAATTCATTATTTTATCAGGTACACGTATTGATGGCTCTGCAATGCTTGATCGCTGTTTTGTCGGGCAGGGAGTACGAATTGGTAAACAGTATTCGGCTGAAAATTCTGCCTTTTTTGCTAATTCTGAATTATTTCACGGTGAAGCATGTAGTATTTTTGCTGGTCCTTATACAGTAACTCACCATAAGTCAACACTTCTTGTTGCCGGAATTTTTTCCTTTTTTAACGCAGGAAGCGGAAGCAACCAGAGCAATCATATGTACAAGTTGGGCCCTGTCCATCAAGGCGTATTAGAGCGTGGAGCAAAGACAGGATCTTTTTCATATATGATGTGGCCATGCAGGATTGGCGCTTTCACAGGTGTAATTGGAAAACATTATTCCCATTTTGATACTACGGATTTCCCTTTCTCCTATATTCTCGAATCAAAAGGTAAAAGCACTTTAGTACCAGCAATGAATCTTTGTACCGTTGGAACACGACGAGATAGTACAAAGTGGCCTGCTCGTGACCGCAGAAAGAATCCTGATAAACTAGATTTAATTAATTTTGATTTATTCAACCCATATACAGTTGGGAAAATACTGAAGGGTATTGAACAACTTAAGAAACTTTATAAAGATTCATCGGAAGACCAGGAATTTATAAGATATAAGGGTATTCAGATTAAGAGGCTTAAGCTCAAAAGCGGTTATGAGAATTATGAAATGGCAATTGATGTCTATATTGGCAATGAAGTTGTTAAACGTTTGGAGGGACTTTCAGAAGCAACATCATTTGTTGCTGTTATTGAAAAGCTCAAGCCTGAAGGGAAAGAAGGATGTGGTAAGTGGGTTGATATTTCCGGAATGCTTACACCGATAAGTTCTCTTGAAAAACTTATGGATTCTGTGCGGAGTGGTCAGATTTCATCAGTTGACGATTTGACTACCAGTTTAAGAGCAATACATGAGAAATATAGTGAAACAGCCTGGGAATGGTGTGTGGATCTTATTCAGAAACGTCTCGGTGTTGGTTTAAAAGATTTTACAGGACAACATATTATAGAAATTATCCGTAAATGGAAGGAGAGCTCCGCAAAATTCAATAGTATGGTCCTTAAAGATGCCGGGAAAGAATTTGATAAAGAAAGCCGGATCGGTTATGGCATTGATGGTGATGAAGAAGTAGAGATGAAAGACTTTGTAGCCGTGCTTGGAACTTTCGATAGCAATAAATTTGTCTTGGATCTGAAAAAAGAATCCGAGCTAATTAAAAAGCGTGCAGATAATCTGTTTGCACATTTGGAATTATTGCAATAGTGACAATTTTAACAGTTACTCAGTAATATCACAGCTAGCAGTTATATTGTAAGAGGCGCCATTTAATACATCAAGATTTCCAGTATATTCATATCCCCAATCTCTTTCTATTGTTTTTACTGTTGTAGCACATTCAATTCCTATAAACCATGTACCGGGAGATAATTCTGGTATAGAAATTGTCTTCTTTGTTCCGTCTGTGGTATCAGCATAATCAGCACAATTTCTAAAGGCAAAGTTTGCCTTTTTTAAATATAAATTCAGGTGATAATTGTTATCACTATCTAATTTAACAGTAAGATTACTTGATTTCTCAGGTATCTTAATCTTAAAATGATGATATTGTTTATCACCTATTTTCGTATGAACAGGGTCATTTTCTTCTGTAGATTGTCCATAGTACGCTTTTGTCTATTATTAAGAGTTCCCTTTATGTCAATATTTCCATGACCGTCAATTGCATAGGGAAAATACTACAGAAGTAAAAGATATAATCTTTCTCATATTGTATTTTCGTGTATAATTTTTGAGGAGTTGTTCTGATTTAGTACAATTTGTTTATTTTTCTCTTATAAAATTCCTTACCCAATCGATGAATTTTAAATTGCTATAAATTTTTTGTGTTCTATTAGCATCATTCAAATTACTATCTAATTCATATGCATCTTCGAGGTAGTTGTTGGCATTTGTTAGTAATTCTATATTTTCCTTGAAAACTTTTTTTGTCTCTTTTATATATCTTATCTTTTCCTCTCTATGTCGTATAAATTCTATTTTAGCCATTCTTGCGTCGTAATCGGTTCTTTTTTTGAATTCTACAATGGAATAATAGCCGATATTATTTAGCTGCCAGGCTGCAATGCCAGGTCTATTAAGCTCGTTTGCATAGCGTGCTGCCAGTAAAAGCGATACTGTAACTTCTTCAATATCTCCTGCTTCTTTTGCCTTTTCAGCAGATGCTTTTTCCGCCCTGAAATCAATCCATAATTCATCAACCGATTTTGGTTTTTGCTCGAATTGTTTATTTATTTTCTCTTCCTCTTTGTTGGGAATGTTCATACTATCTGTTGACGTAATCTGCTCTGTTGCTTTTTCTTTTCCCTTATTTGCGGATTCCTTTTCTCCACAAGTAAGTATAAATAATGTAAGGAATAGGCCTAACAGCATATTTTTCTTTTTAATCTCTATATATTTCATAGTTACCTCCTGAAATAGATATTAAAGTAAGAAATATTGCCAATACAATAAATAATTTGTTGTATTAATCTGGATCTCCGATCGTTAGTAATTTTTGTCTAAGACATGTCTGTTGATAGTTCTTTGGATTTTCACAGTAGTTTTAAGTATATTTATTTGTTACCTTTAAATTTTTCTCATTTATTCTACTAAATATAATGAAGAATTTCAAGAAATATAATTAAGGTTGAATGTTTTCGGAGACCTGTCTGGCGTTAGATGTGTAACGAACACCAATACATATTAGATATTTATCTGGTAAAAGTTTAGATAAAAATGTGATATTTAATGTTAATAAAAATTGATGTTCTTAAACTTCCAAATAATATTTATCTTGATAAACCAAATATAAAATTAAGTCCCACTCTAGTGTTTCAGAGTGGGTTGGATTGTTATTTTTTAAATATTTGATAAAAATCGTCAGATTAAATGATTCTTCCAGCACAGACGTGTCTTCTGAACGGATCGCTCGATATGAACGGTTCTCCGATTAATACCGTGAAGAGATGTTTTGAAACCCATACTGATCTCTATATTGAGAACTTTGTTGGTATCTTTGCATTGCCAATGTTCTGCGAAGGCGCTTGAGTGCTTTAGCTTTTCGCATCCTTTTATCAGCACTGGGCTTAACATAGTAGGCATTCTTCTTAATGTCTTTTAGAATACCAGCTTTTTCAAATTTCTTTTTAAAGCGTCTAATTGCTTTCTCCAAAGGCTCTCTCTCATTTACTGTTACTTGAACCATATGACTTTATTCACCTCACTTTCAAATTTCTATCCTAAATATGCTCTTAATTTTTTGCTTCTGGATTTATGACGAAGACGGCGAATTGCTTTTTCCTTAATCTGGCGGACACGTTCTCTGGTTACATTGAACTTTTCACCAATTTCATTCAAAGTAAGAGCATATTCACGGTCTATACCGAAGTACATTTTAATGACATCTCTTTCACGTTCTTTGAGTGTATTGAGTGCATCCTTGATCTCTTGTTTCAAGGACTCACTCATGATATTAAAGTCAGGAGTAGGTTGACCGTCATCTTGTATAACATCTATTAGAGAATTTTTCTCTCCATCACGAAATGGTGCATTTAAAGATTGATGCCTTCTGGATATTCTTATTGCATCTAAAACCTCATTTGTATGCATTTCAAGACCGTGTGCAATTTCATCCTGTCGTGGTGCACGTTCATTTTGTTGTTCAAGAATCTCAGCTTGTTTTGTGATTTTACTTATTGTACCTACACGGTTTAGTGGAAGCCGAACAATTCTTGAGTGTTCTGCTAGAGCCTGAAGAATAGATTGCCTGATCCACCATACAGCATAGGATATGAATTTAAATCCACGTGTTTCATCAAAGCGTCCAGCTGCTTTTATAAGCCCCAAATTACCTTCATTGATTAAATCTGTTAAGGGTAAACCCTGTCCCTGGTAATCTTTGGCAACACTGACAACGAAGCGTAGATTTGATTCTGTGAGTTTTTTTAAAGCTGCACGGTCACCAGCATGAACTTTTTGAGCAAGTTCAACCTCCTCGTCAGGTGTAAGGGGGTTGAATTTGCCAATTTCTTCAAGGTATTTACTTAAAGCCCTATTTGAATCTTTTGTAACTTTTTTTGTCATACTTTCTCGATTCTTTCTCCCGTTTTTTTCCGAAGGATCCCTTCGGGACAAGAAATCATATTTTAAACATACAATAATTTGATATTTTTGTCAACACAAGATGTATATCTAATAATAAATATTATTATAAATCTTGACTTTTATAAGGGTTAGTCAATAATTTTGCTTGGTTTTTTTACTTGTAATTTTTCAAAATATCTTTGCTGGGATAAACTCCATCTGATTAATGTTTCCCAATAAGAATTGGAAAGTCGTATGTTCTTCGGAAAAAGAGAGCTATTTGATAAAAAGATTTTTGCGAAAAAACGGGGTGTAGCGCAGTCCGGTTAGCGCGCCTGCTTTGGGAGCAGGAAGTCGGAGGTTCAAATCCTCTCACCCCGACAATTTTTGATATTTAATTTTCTAGCCCCGATAGCTCAATTGGATAGAGCATCTGCCTTCTAAGCAGAGGGTTGCAGGTTCGAGTCCTGCTCGGGGTACAGAGAATTTTATCGACGGGAAACCACAGTTTTAGACGTGATTTTTTTCTATTTTTACACCTCATTTCAAGTTGTCAAATATTACCCTATATTGACACGTATACGACATATACGGATTTAATCTTATTAACAACAGTCTTTCCACAACATAAATTTCCACTCAAAAAAATCTCAAACTTTTTGTATTTCAAAACACAAAATGAACTGGCAGTGGTTTGTATATATATGAGTCGCACAAAGTATAAATTAAATTTTAGAAATATGAGACAGTAGAAATGTTTGATCCTAATATTGTGATATTTACAGGAAGGATAAGTAGTAAACCGAATTATTTTAAGCAAAATGAGTCTTTTTGTTTTCAATTGCAGAAATGGAAAAGAAATTGGTTTATAGTACATTGAAAAAAACCAATAATAATCGTACCCGGGCAGCAGAAACATTAGATATTAGTGTACGTACACTCAGGAATAAACTTCATCAATATAAAAATCAAGGTGGTCACCTTGTAAGGTAGTACCTAATATTTCAAACCTCATACTGCAACTTTCCATCAGAGTCAAAATATTTCGTTGGGCCATCTTCTTTATTATTTTTGTAATGAGTTTCTGAAAGTAATACTCCTGACTTATAGTAGATTTTTTTAACACCGTTCAGAAGCCCATTTTTATAAGAAGCTTCTGATTTAAGTTGTCCTGTCTTATAGTAAGACTTAAACAGTCCATCCTCATACAGCAATTTTCCATCAGTGTCAAAATATTTCGTTGGGCCATCTTCTTTATTATTTTTGTACTGAGTTTCTGAAAGTAATACTCCTGATTTATAGTAAACTTTCACAGTCCCATATACTATATTATTTTTGTAAGGAGTTTCTGATTTAAGTTGTCCGGTCTTATAGTAAGACTTAAACAGTCCATCTTTTATGCCATCTATATATTGAGTTTCCGACAGTAATATTCCTGATTTATAGTAAACTGTCACAGTCCCATATACTATATTATTTTTGTAAGGAGTTTCTGATTTAAGTTGTCCTGTACGATAATAATATTTGGATAAACCTTCCTTAATGCCATTTTTGTATGAAGTTTCTTCGATTATTGTTCCTCTTTCAGGATCATAAATTTTCATTACCCCAACAATTTTGTTGTACTCATAGTTAATTTCTTTAACCAGTTTCCCAGTAACTATGTCATATTCTTTTGTTATTCCATGTAGTTTTGCCCTTTTAAAATACTGCTCTAAGGATAAATTGTTACCGGCAATCTGTTTACTGTATCCATCTAATTCATCTTCCTTGTACATACTTAATCTTCTTAGCTTCCCATAAATAGAATAAACCTTCATCTCCCCGTTTATTCGCCCGGAATTATAAGGTGTTTCGCGTAATAATGTTCCATCTTCACGATATTCTCTAATTGAGACAATTTTATTGGAGCTGTATTTTCTAACAAATGGGTGCCGTGCAAGAAAATCTTTTTCTACCTTCCGAAACTTCTTTCCTCCTAACAAATAGAAATTCTTTAGCTCTACTTTTGTCATGTAGAAAGGTAAATATGGTCCCCAACAGTAAAATAATATGATAATTAGAGATAAAAGAATTATTTCTAAAGCAATCCAGAATTCATAAAAACCACTCATAAGGATACCGAGAACATTTAAAAAAGTAAAAAATATTCCGAAACCAATAATAACTTTTTGTACTCTATTAAGGCGTTTGTAAGTTTTTCGGAAATTAATTTTTACTTTTCTCATATTTTTCTTCCTGGGTAACTCATATATCTCAATTATCTATATTAATTCTAATTTAAGTTAATTAAATAAAATAAATTTGAAAATATTTATTTATATCTAAACTGAGCAATCTTGATGTTATTATCAATAATTAGATATTATCTTGCCTTTTGTATGGGATAGCAGACAGGCTTATTGATGGCTCTTTCTCGAATTGAGTGGGTAAATATGTAGTCTGCTCAACCTGTACAGGCGGAATAGTCCGTAGTTTGAATGATGCTTAAATATCGAATATCGAACAAGGAATAATGAATGTAAAAGGAAAGATTCGAAGTGACAAATCAGTTCGCTGAATCAAAGAATGATCACTAAAGCGCTATGTTAGCTGGAAACAGTACTATTCCCCGACAAACAGGCTGTTGCAAAATAGACCTTTTGGTGAAAAAGTATACTGTATATAAAAATATGATTGCATCTACTTACTTTATATTGTGTTGTACTATTGAAAAAATCTCATTCTGAAACAGACTGCTTATCGGAATCTTCTGATATGGTGCTTTCTCTGATTTAGCAGTTCGTGATTTCTTCAATATGGAAAGGAAAACTTCATAATTCGAAATTCCTTGTTCGATATTCAATATTCAATAGATTGCGAAATTACCCACTCTAAATGAGAAAGAAACTTATTGATTATATTCATATGTAGTCCACCTACCAGGTTGATTTTGGATGATGCCTTCCTGTCCATACGGATCCGTAGGGATCGACAGACAGGGATTTGAGTTTGAAAATTTACCTGTTTTTTGTAACAACTAATTGACAGATCATGCCAAATAGATGCTATAAAAACATTGGCTTGAGATTTGCCTTTATTACTTCTTGGTAATTTAATATAGAGAAGGAATATTAGTAAAACGCATTAGAAAATTAAATACTATACGGTAATAAATAGGGATGCTTAACAGAACGAACATGTTCTGAAAAATTTCAAAATGAGGGCAACACCATGAATAAAAGAGTGTTAGTTATTGACAATGATAAAAATTTGTTGAGTATATACCGGTATATACTTACACCTAAAGGGGAAAAAGTTTCCGTTACTGGCTCTATTGATGCCAACCCGGTGGACTCTAAATGCTTTGAAGTCACCACTGCACCACATGGACAGGCTGGATATGAACTTGTTAAACAAAGTATAAAAGATAATAAACCATTTGCTGTTGCTTTTATTGATATGCGCATGCTTCCAGGTTGGGATGGGCTCAATACAGCAAAAGCCATCCGTGAAATAGATAATAAGATTTACATTATCATTGTCACTGGATTTATGGATAAGTCCGTTGATGAAATTCAGGATGTTTTGAAACATGACATTTTTTTCCTTCATAAACCTTTTAATAATGAAGAAATCTATCAAATGGCTAGAAATTTATGCAATAGCTGGGATAGAGATTTCAGGCTAAAAAGCACAACTATTTCAAGGGATTACTTTAATAATATTCTTTTGGCTATCCAAGATTCTTTAATTGTAGCTTCTTCCGATTCAATCATTCAAATTGTAAATGATGCTACCTGCAAATTACTGGGTTATTCAAGAACTGAGTTAATTGGATTATCAATTAAAAATATTGTTGAAAAAAACATATATCAATCTATTAAAGAAACTATCGCTAAAGGAGAGAATACATCCAAGAAATGGATTGAAGAAATTATTGAAAATGGATTAATCGGTGGCCTGGAAACATTTTATACTACTAAAAGTGGCAAGAAAATCCCTGTTTCATTTTCTATTTCAACAATGGATGATAAGGCCGGTAACATTCAAAATATTATTTGCCTGGCTCAGGATATTACCGAACGCGTTAAAACAAGAAAGGAATTGCAGAAAGCGAGAATTGAAACCGAAAAAACCAATCGAGAATTAGCAGAAACTAATAGGCAATTGCAAAAAGCCATAGAACGAGCTAATCGAATGGCGATGCATGCGGAAGTCGCTTCTATTACCAAAAGTAAATTCCTGGCGAATATGAGCCATGAAATACGTACACCAATGAGTGGAGTGATTGGAATGACAACATTGCTTTTGGAAACTTCACTCACTCCAGAGCAGAGAGAATATACTGAGATTATTAACAGTAGCGCTGGTTCCCTTTTAAGAGTTATTAACGATATTCTCGATTATTCCAAAATGGAATCAGAAAAGCTCGAACTCGAAGTCATTGATTTTGATTTGAGAGAAACTTTGGAAGACTTTAGTAATATAATGGCGTTAAAAGCTTATGACAAAGGGCTTGAATACAACTGTCTAATTCCTCGCGATGTACCTTTCCTTTTAAGAGGTGATACTATTAGATTTAGGCAAATATTAACCAATCTTGTAGGCAATGCTATCAAATTTACCGAAAAAGGCGAAGTATTCATTAATGTCCGTCTGGAAAATCAGACAGATAACCATGTAACATTAAAATTTTTTGTGGTTGATACAGGAATAGGTATTCCAAAAGACCACTCATGTCTATTATTTAAATTATTCTCTCAAATTGATGCCTCTACAACAAGAAAATATGGAGGGACTGGATTAGGTTTGGCGATCTCGAAAAGTCTTGTCGAAATGATGGGTGGTCAAATTGGTGTCGAAAGTGAAGAGGGAAAAGGCTCAACATTTTGGTTTACTGAAATTTTTGAAAAACAACCTGGAAGTTTAGATAAAAAGACTATTGATAATGAGGATGTTATTAATAACCGAATTCTTATAGTAAATGACAATACAACATCCCGTTTCGTTATTAAAGAATATTTAAAGGTAATGGGTTGCCGCTTTGACGAAGCATTAAATGCAAAATTAGCAATAGATAAGATCCATAAAGCAAATGCAAATTGTGAACCATTTGATACTGCTATTATCGATTTGAAAGTTCTAAATATGGATGGAGAAACAGCTGTACAAAAGATTATAAATGATATTAATTTGAATAAAATACATCTTATCCTGCTGACTTCTTTGGGGAAATGGAGTGATTTTTCAGAATTTAAAAAAGTGGGGATTGGTCCTTACCTAACTAAACCAATTAAATATTCTACACTTTATAAGGCTATTATTGACGTTAATAATAAGCATACTTCAAAGAAAAAAATACAAGCAGACGTTCGTATCAAACATCATTTGATCTTAGAAAACCAGAATAGGGAATTAAATATACTTCTGGCAGAAGATAACATAATTAATCAGAAAGTCGCAATGCACATGCTTAAAAAATTGGGTTACTCTGTTGATTTAGTTACTGATGGAAAAGAGGCCATCCAGGCACTTGAAGTAAATTCTTATGACGTTGTATTAATGGATGTGCAGATGCCCAGAATTGATGGTCTCCAAGCAACAAAGATAATCCGTGAACAGGGCTCTAATGTTAGGAATCACAATATTCCAATTATTGCCATGACTGCCCATGTAATGAAAGGTGATAGCGAACTCTGTCTCAAAAGTGGAATGGACGACTACATATCCAAACCTATTCAACCCAAAGAGCTCCTCGATGCTATAAATAGACAAACAAAAACGGCTAGAAAAATACAGCCCCGCAAAAAAGTCATATTCGATAAGAAAGCATTATTGAAACGACTGGATAATGATGTCGAACTATGTCAAGAATTGGTTAAGGTACTTCTTAAAGAAGTTCCAGAATATATTGAAAATATAAAGCAATCTTTTAAGGATAATAATATATCTTCTGTTATTCATCGGGCACACACAATCAAGGGAGCAGCAGCAAACGTAGAGGCGAACGGGATAAAAAAGGCAGCTTTGGAGATTGAAATGGCAGGCAAAAACAGTGATCTTGTTAAAACTCATTTCTATCTCAAAAGTCTTGAGTCTGAGCTTGAAAAATTTAAATTTGCTGTTAAGGATTTTTTACAACTAAATTTAAATCAAGCAATGGAGAAATAAAATGAGATCTCTTATTGTAGATGATGAACTTACCAGTCGAATGATCCTGCAGAAAATTCTATCACCACTTGGAGAATGTACTATTGCGGTTAATGGACAAGAGGCTATGGAAGCTTTTACATTAGCAAAGAAAAACAGACTGCCTTATAATCTGATCTGTTTAGATATAATGATGCCGGGAATAAACGGTCAGACGGTTCTTCAGCATATTCGTGGAATAGAAGAAAAGGAAAAAATTCCCAGAGCGAATCGTGTAAAAATTATTATGACGACTGCACGTGATGATTCCAAAACAATTATGGAATCTGTTATTAAATTTGGGTGTGACTCTTATGTACTTAAACCTATTAACAAAATTAAACTTCTAAGCAGATTAAAAGAGCTTGGTCTCATTTAAAATATTGAATTATGAGTCCACTAAAAAAAGGTATAATTCTACAAGAAGAAACCGTTGAAACGGTTGGATCGTTTGGGCTGTGTTTTATTAACCCCCAACTTAAGTTGGAGGTTAATAGTAAGTTACGTAGGTATAGAACTGTTTTTCTCATCTCAAAGAGATCCCGTTGGGATAGAGATGCCTTTGGCAAACAGTTTCCATAATCATCATATGGATTTAACTTCTGATGCTTTTTTTAGTGGACTCAATTATATTTCTACATAATAACAATAACTCTTTATTACACTTATCTAAATTGAGCGATTCTTGTATCGAATACATCTCTTTGAGATACTATATACGCTTGAAGTAAAATCCAAAATCTCAAATCGTTAATAGTCAATAGTAATTTCCCCTTTTAAAAGAACCCCTTTACTTTCTCTAAATGTAAATTTTCCCTAAATATTGCACTGTTCATTTTATAATAATCTAGAAGTATAATAAATGATACGATTTAGTGAAAAACGCAGTGAACTTTTCCTGATATTGAAATGACGTTATATCTTTTATTTATAGTATATTATTGACAATTAAAACGTTAAAACTAACTCGGTATATAATTTTTATGGACAATTTCACCACAGATTGGAAATAATTTCCTGTTTTAACAGGGCAATCAAAAAATGAGATTGTCTTTTTTTTTAATTATTATCTTTGTTATAATATTTCAATAGCATATTGATAATAAATGGCTTATGGACTATTCTCTAAAGTCTCAGTACAATTTATCGTTTTAGATGGCACAATAATTGAGAAAAGGTGGACAGAAAAATGAAGATTAATCTATTTAATACGAATCATGAAAAGTTACTGGAAAAAGCGCTGGACGTCTATGCGAAGCAGAACAAAGCGATTGCTCAGAACGTAGCTAATGCAAGTAATCCTGATTACAATCGTACTAATACCGATTTTTCACAAGTTCTGAAATCAGCCTCATCTCAATCAAAACTCAAAGTCACGAATAAAAGGCATATTTCTTCTTCAGGTTTAAATAGAAATATTAATATTGATGAAAAGAGAACGGGAGGAAATGTTAATATTACGAAGGAGATGGGCGACCTGGCAGAAAACCAGATCAGGCATGAATTTGTTGCCCAGACTCTTAATAGATACTATAATATTTTAAAAACCAGTATAGCTGGGAAAATTCGATAAAGAATAGGATAGTATGAAAGTAGAAGGACTCTTTTCGACACTCAAGACCAGTTTCTCAGGGTTATTGACATCAATGAAGAAGCTGGAAGTAATTTCCGAAAATATTGCCAATGTGGAAAAATTGCCCAATGAAAAAGGTGAAGTCTACAAACGAAAGATAGTTAAAGAAATAACTCCAAATAATCAATCCCATAGGACATTTGAAGACCACATGACTTTAAGTCTTCGAAGATCAAATCCAAATCATTCTTCAGGACATAAAAAACTAAAATTTCAGTTCACTAACGATGAAGAACAGCAATTCGAAGTAGTAGAATTAGATGGTGTAAAACGACTATACGATCCATCCCATCCTCAAGCTGATGAAAATGGATATGTAAATATGCCAAAAATAAGTCTTGTAGAGGAAATGGTTAATATGATCTCTGCAAGCCGTAACTATGAAGCTAACATTAGCGTCATGAATGCTGCAAAGCAAATGACTAAAAACACACTTAAAATATAGAATATAAACAAATGGATATTTTTACATCTATTCAGAGCAAGCAATTTATAGAAAAACCATATAAACCTGCTGATCCTCAAATTAAAGATTGGTCCAATACTGATTCACAGGCAACAGAACTTGAAAGGAATAGCGGTATTAAAGCAAAGGAATCAATATCCCCAAGTCAAATTTTATCTCCCACTGAGAAAACAACTTTGCAGATGCTTTTTGGAGGTGAAAAACCGGAGGAATTTGCATTTTATGGTAAGAGTAAAATCCTCCAGATACACAAAGGTCATTTATTTGATATTATTGGTTAGGAGGAAACATGACTAAAATAGGTGAATTAGTTCAAGTAAATAAACTGACAGGATTGGAAGAAAAGCGTTTAATAAATAATAAAAATGATCAGAAAGAGAGTAGTCCAGTAAATTTTGCAGATACGATTAAAGATTTTCTCACAGCTGTGAATAATAGTCAAAAAGAAGCAGCTGAAAAAGTAGCCGATATCGTTCAGGGAAGTTCTGAGAACCTTGCAGAGGCAATGACATGTCTGGAGAAATCACAACTCAGTTTCCAATTGATGTTAGAGATCAGAAACAAACTACTAGAATCGTACAATGAAATAAAACGAATGCCAGTTTAATCTTTCTTGAATAAACGGGGAAATAGTGAATAAATTCTTTGAACAAATTGGAAAACTACTTGGGCAATATTCTTTAAGACAGAGAGTGGTCATTATCGTAATATTTATAGGTATACTGTCGGCAATTATTTCTCTTGTATTGTGGGCTAGTCGTCCGGAATATGAGGCGTTGTATACAGATATGGACCCTTCAACAGCAGGAAAAATTGTCAGCGATCTGAAAGGAATGAAGATAAAATATAAGATCGAACACAATGGCAAGACAATCTATGTCCCGACAGAAAAAATTGCAGAGTTGAGGCTGAAATTTGCCGAATCTGGCTATGTAGGTAATACAGTTTCTGGTTATGAGATTTTTGATAATGCAAAAATTGGAATGACAACGTTTATGCAGCGTTTAAATATGAAGAGAGCACTTGAAGGAGAATTGGTTAGAACAATAAACCAATTTTCGGAAGTGAAAAATAGCCGCGTTCATCTTGTTCTTCCTGAAGAAAAGCTTTTTGAAGAGGAAAAAAACGGTTCTGCATCTGTCGTATTGTTTTTAAAACAGGGCAAATTTCTTACTGAAGAACAGATAAAAGGAATTGCTGCCCTGGTCTCCAATAGTGTAAAAGGTATCGAACCGGGAAATGTAGTAGTTGTGGATGCAAATGGAAGTCTTTTATCAGACAATCAAGATAAAGATAATGTCCTTGGCTCGGCAGGGAATCAGTGGGACCTTCGACATAAAATTGAGGCAAAACTACAGAAAAAAGTGAAATGTATTGTTGAAAATATTGTTGGTAGTAATAATGCAGTTGTGGAAGTATCAGTAGACCTTAATTTTGAACAGATTGAGAGGACAATGGAAACAATTGACCCTGATAACATTGCAGTTATCAGTGAAGAATCGAACACTGAATCATCTTTTAATTCAGATACTACACAAAAGACCAACGAGAAACATGAGAAAGAAAATATTATTACAAATTACGAATTGAATAAAACTGTCGAACATTTCTTAAGCAATACAGGAACTATAGAAAGGCTTTCTATAGCGGTGCTGGTTAATGGGAAGAATAAATTGATTAAAGATGATAATGGGAGTGAAGTAAAGCAGTATATACCCTGGAGTAATAGAGATCTGGCACAAATGGAAGTTCTTGTTAAAAGTGCTGTTGGATATAAGGAGGAACGAGGGGATATCGTCGAGATACAAAACCTTCAATTCGACAGGAGTTCTTTAGAAAAAGATAAGGAATATTTTGCTAATGCGGAAAAGCGCACAATGTGGGCAAGTATTGTAAACAAAGGAATTATTGGAATTGGGATTTTAGCGGCATTCATCATAATAAGAACATTGTTTAAAAAAGCATCTCTTACTGCACTACCGTTGGCGAGTGATGCTAAAACAAAGACTATTACAGAGAGAAGTAGTAAACCCGGAATGTTAGCCCCGGAGGAGGGAGGGGATATCTCGGAAGATATTTTTATCAAAAAACTTAGCCCAGAAGCCAGAGCAAAAATTAAAGCAAAAGATAAAATGACAAGTGAGGTTGTGAACTATGCCAAATCGAATCCGGAAGATTCTGCCAAATTAATTCGTTCGTGGTTAACGCAAAAAGAGTGATTGGAAAATGCCGGAAAAGGAAAATAAGAGTATCTCTAATCTTACGAAATCTGCACTGGTTTTAGTTGCCATGGGTGCACAAAATGCAGCCGAAATAATGAAGAACATGAGTGAAAATGAAATTGAAAATATCTCTGTAGAAATTGCCCGGCTGGAAAATATTCCCGCTGATGTTTTAGGAAGTGTCATTGAGGAATTTTACCAGATTATGCAGGCAAATCAATATATTATAAGCGGAGGAATTGATTATGCTAGGCAAGTTCTCGAGAGCGCTTATGGACATAAAAAAGCAGAAGAGATTCTCAAGCGCGTGGAGGCAGAGACGCAAGTCAGTGCATTTTATCTACTTCAGACAGTAGATGACAAGCAGCTTATTAATTTTTTACAAAGTGAGCATCCGCAAACAGTAGCTTTGATCCTTGCAAATTTGAAACCTGCACAAGCAGCTATGATCTTATCAGAACTCCCAGAAGAATCACAAGGCGAAATTGCCTATAGACTTGCAACAATGGAAAAGACATCTCCTGACTTGATTAAGGATATTGAGTTGGCTTTACACGATCAAATAGGAACAGTATTTGGTGCTAGCCTGAGTAAGACCGGAGGACCGGAAGCGGTTGCAGAAATATTAAACTCTGCCAGTAATACAGCTGAAAAAAACATTCTCAATAATTTGAAAGAAAGAGACCCTATTTTATCAGATGAAATCACAAGCCTGATGTTTATATTTGAAGATATCATCAATCTAAACGATTCAGATATTCAACATATTGTTAAAGAAATTGATTCAAAGACTCTGGCATTATCTCTTAAGGCATCAAGTAAGGAGTTGAAAAATAAGATTTTTAAAAATATGACGGAACGGGCAGCAGAGATGCTAGAAGATGAATTACAGTACCTTGGACCAGTCCGCGTTCGAGAAGTAGAGGCTGCACAGAAGCAAATCCTTGACGTCATACGCGAATTGCAAGAATCAGGTGAAATTAATATCCATCCTGCCGAAGATGAGGAAATTATCGAATGACGGTGACTACATTACAAATCAAAAATAAAGTAATAGGCTTTCAGAATCCTATAAATTCATCAGAATTTGGTAACTTTAGAGAGGAAACAAATACTCAAGATAGAATTGGCAATGAAACTGAGGAAAACATTCTGATTGATAATGCTGATCAGCATGTTATTATTCTTGAGAAACAAATTAAGGAACTTGAATCCGCTTTGCAAAGCGCCAGAGAGGAATCTTTTCAGGCTGGTTTCGAAGAAGGAAAAGAAAATGCCTGGATAGAGGCAAGTCAACGGCTCAAAGACATCTCTGACAAATTTAGTTCCATGATAAAATCTTTAAAGTCACAATATGATCAAGCATTGGAAGATATGAGCCAACCGTTACTAAAATTTGCTGGAAAAATTGCTGAGAAGATACTCGGTAGAGAGCTTCGATATAAAGATGATTATAATGAGTTTTTTATTAAACAGATCAAGCAATTTTTTAACGAAGTCACGGATCAGAACAAAATAACTATTTACCTGAATCCAGACCAGATGGAATGGGTCTCCAAACCAGATATTCTTAAAGAGATAAACTTACCACCAAAAGCAAATATTCGCTTTGTTGATAAAAGTACACTGAATCCTGGAGAGTGTTTGTTGGAGACAGAGAATTGTATTGTTGAAGGTGTGCTGGCAAGGGAGCTGGATAACATCGAAAGACAGATTTTAAATATGGAAATAAAATGAATGCACTAATCCAAAAATTTGAAAATTACCTGGAGCAGGTGAATCTTCTAAACATTACTGAGGTAGATGGCAGAGTGTCTCAAGTTGTAGGTCTTGTAATTGAGGCTAATTTGCCAAATGGAACACTTGGAGAACTCTGTGGAATTCATACAAAATCTGGAAATCTGATCAGGGCAGAGATTGTCGGATTTCGTGGAGATAAAGTTCTATTGATGCCACTGGATGAAACTGTTGGGATATCACCGGGTAATAGAGTCAGTCGAAGTCCACAGCCGTTATCGGTATTGGTTGGAACTCCACTTCTCGGCAGAATTCTTGATGGTTTGGGAAATCCAATTGATGGCAAAGGTTCAATCCTTGCTAAGGAAAGGCAATTAGTGTATAATTCTCCTCCAGATCCTCTTGTTCGGCAAAGAATTAATGAGGTTCTTACGACTGGTATTAGAGCTATTGACGGATTAGTGACGATTGGTAAGGGTCAGCGTGTTGGAATCTTCTCTGGAAGTGGTATTGGAAAAAGTGTATTGCTTGGTATGTTAGCGAGATTTACTGATGCCGATGTAAATGTTATAGGGCTTATAGGTGAGCGAGGCCGAGAAGTCCGTGAATTTATTGAAAGAGACCTTGGTGAAGAGGGATTAAAACGCTCTGTAGTTGTAGTTGCAACATCAGATCAAGCGGCAATGGTTAGGTTGAAAGGAGCTTTGATTGCAACGACTATCGCTGAATATTTTCGAAATCAAGGAATGGATGTAATGCTACTAATGGATTCCTTAACGCGAGTTGCAATGGCGCAGCGAGAGATTGGATTAGCAGCAGGGGAACCACCTACCACTAAAGGTTATACTCCATCAGTTTTTGCTCTGCTGCCCAGACTTTTAGAGAGAGCCGGAACAAATCAGGTCGGGAGTATTACGGGTTTGTATGCGGTTTTAGTAGAAAACGACGATATGGACGAACCAATTAGTGACGCTGCAAGAGCTACTCTTGACGGGCATATTGTTCTCTCGCGAAGAATGGCAACCAGGGGACATTTCCCTGCCATTGACGTTCTTGAAAGTGTCAGCCGTTTGAAAAGTGAGGTTGCCTCCCCGGAACAGTTAAAACAGTCCCAAAAAGTATTGGAGATGTTAGCTAACTACCGTGATTCGGAAGATTTGATCAACATTGGTGCTTATGCAGCCGGTAGTAATCCAAAGGTCGATCTCGCTATCAAAAATATCGATAAAATCAACCAATTTCTCACTCAAGATATATATGAATCCTCAGATTTTAGTACAACATTGTCGAAATTGAAACAGATAACAATTGCTGGAGATTAGGAAATTATGGCAAAATCTTTTCATTTTCCACTTCAGAAGGTTTTAGAATTTAAAAAGACGATTGAAGATACACAGGCAATCGCTTTAAAAAAATCGCAATTATCCCTGGATAAGGAAAGTGGACATTTAAATAATTTAACACAAAAAAAAGATGCTCTATTAAACGTTAAAGAAGACGATTGTATTAACAGTGAGAATCTTTCATTAAATAAGCTTCAAATATCCAGTGATTATGTCTCTCAGTTAAATGATAAGATTTCCAGCCAAGTCCAGGTAGTAGAAAAGTCAAATGAGATTGTGGATAAAGAAAGAGACGATTTGATAGAGGCATCAAAAAATAAGAAGATTGTTGAAAAATTGCGTGAACATCAATTAACCGACTATAAAATAAATAATCGGAAAAAAGAAACGACAGAAGAAAGTGAAGTAGCATTGCGTGTAGTTTCAAAGAAAAAAAATTATAGTGTTATTCAATGAAAAAAATCCTTGTGTATGTAGGTATTGCTTTTGTTTCCTTCATCGTTTTGGTTATTGGTATTTTCTTTGTCCTTACTTATTTAGAACCAATGGATGAAAATATGCAAGCTGATATTGCTGCAAGCAGCAATTCAATTACAAAAAAAATATTAAAACAAAAACAAATTGAAACAGATAGCTTAAATACTAAAGTAGATAAAATTAATAGTGACCTGTTTTTTTCTAATTTAGTTAGAGACAGTCTAAAAGAGCAAATAGAATTCAAGGATCGTCTAATTGATCAATATAAAAAGAATATTGAAAAACTCAATAAAGATGTAATCGCTGCTAATAAGATAACTATTAGCATCCAGGAATTGGCGAAGACTTATGAAACTATGAAGACAGATGAAATGCGACCTATTTTAAAAAATGTAAATAATAAAACGGTTATAGCAATTTATAATAATATGAATGGTCGAAAACGTAAAGATATTTTGAATGCACTCTCAAGTGAAAGAGCGGCACTTATCACACAAAGGTTAGCAGAAGCAGGGAAAAGATAATGAGAGCTGATACTCAAATAAAATTTGATTTGTTTGCTGAACCTGTCGAATCAATAATCTCAAAGAATGTTTTGATTAATAATCCAATGGAATCTTTTGGTGATTTTCTAATGGAATCTAAAATATCTGATCCCACCTTTAATTTTTCTGAGTCTGTTGAGGAGCAGAGAGAAGTTTTGGATAAAGTCGGGGGAATATTGGATTATGATTTAATATTACCAAAATCCCTGGCAGCAAAAAGTGGGGAAAAAGTACAGACCAAAGAAAAAATTAAAAGTGATACTAATTGTGTAATTTTACAAGAGCAGAGTGAAAAATTATCGTCAGAATTTAAAGTATCCGGTGATCATCGTGAAAAAGTTGCGAATAAAGTTAACATTGCTCAATCAGTAGTTGTTAGCAAGGCTCATGGAGAGCAGCTAACAGAGAAAGGTGTAAGTGAAAAACAATTCTCTACAATTGCTTCTGCAAATAGAATTAAGCAGCAAAATAATCAAGGTAATGTAAGTGAACTCAAAGTAATTAGTTCAAAGGTTTTAAGTAATTCAGAAAACAGTTCAAAAGTCGGGAATAAAGTTTCAACAGTAAGTCAAAGCATTGCGAATAAAATTAAAAGCGCTCAATCAGTCGTTGTCAACAAGGCTCATGGAGAGCAGCTAACAGAGAAAGGTGTAAGTGAAAAACAATTCTCTACAATTGCTTCGTCAAATAGAATTAATCAGCAAAATAATCAAGGTAATGTAAGTGAACTCAAAGTAAATAGTTCAAAGGTTTCGAGTAATTCAGAAAACAGCTCAAAAGTCGGGAATAAAATTTCAACAATCAGTCAAAGCATTGCGAATAAAGTTAACATTGCTCAATCAGTCGTTGTCAACAGGGCTCATGGAGAGCAGCTGACAGAGAAAGGTGTTAGTGAAAAACAATTCTCTACAATTGCTTCGGGAAATAGAATTAATCAGCAAAATAATAAAATTCATGTAAGTGAGCTAAAAGTAAATAGTTCAAATGTTTCGAGTAATTCAGAAAACAGTGCAAAAGTCGGGAATAAAGTTTCAACAGTAAATCAAAGTGTTGCAAATAAAGTTAAAAGTGCTCAATCAGTAGTTGTCAACAGGGCTCATGGAGAGCAGCTAACAGAGAAAGGTGTAAGTGAAAAACAATTTTCTACAATTGCTTCGGGAAATAGAATTAAGCAGCAAAATAATCAAGACCATGTAAGTGAACTCAAAGTAAATAGTTCAAAGGTTTCGAGTAATTCAGAAAACAGTTCAAAAGTCGGAAGTAAAGTTTCAACAGTCAGTCAAAGTGTTGCAAATAAAATTAAAAGTGCTCAATCGTTCGTTGTCAACAAGGCTCATGGAGAGCAGCTTACAGAGAAAGGTGTTAGTGAAAAACAATTCTCTACAACTGCTTCGGGAAATAGAATTAAACAGCAAAATAATCAAGGTAATGTAAGTGAACTCAAAGTAAATAGTTCAAAGGTTTTAAGTAATTCAAAAAACAGCTCAAAAGTCGAGAATAAAGTTTCAACAATCAGTCAAAGCATTGCGAATAAAATTAAAAGTGCTCAATCGTTCGTTGTCAACAAGGCTCATGGAGAGCAGCTTACAGAGAAAGGTGTTAGTGAAAAACAATTCTCTACAATTACTTCAGGAAGGTTTAAACAAGTAAATAATCAAGATAATTTGGGTGAACTCAAGGTAAGTAGTTCAAAGGTTTTAAGTAATTCAGAAAACAGCTCAAAAGTCGGGAATAAAGTTTCAACAATAAGTCAAAGTGTTGCGAATAAAGTTAAAAGTGCTCAATCAGTCGTTGTCAACAAGGCTCATGGAGAGCAGTTAACAGAGAAAGGTGTTAGTGAAAAACAATTCTCTACAATTGATTCTGGAAATAGAATTAAGCAGCAAAATAATCAAGACCATGTAAGTGAACTCAAAGTAAATAGTTCAAAGGTTTTAAGTAATTCAGAAAACAGCTCAAAAGTCGGGAATAAAGTTTCAACAGTAAGTCAAAGCATTGCGAATAAAGTTAACATTGCTCAATCAGTCGTTGTCAACAGGGCTCATGGAGAGCAGCTTACAGAGAAAGGTGTTAGTGAAAAACAATTCTCTACAATTGCTTCGGGAAATAGAATTAAGCAGCAAAATAATCAAGGTAATGTAAGTGAACTCAAAGTAAATAGTTCAAAGGTTTTAAGTAATTCAGAAAACAGCTCAAAAGTCGGGAATAAAGTTTCAACAGTAAGTCAAAGCATTGCGAATAAAGTTAACATTGCTCAATCAGTCGTTGTTAACAAGATTCATGGAAAGCAGCTTACAGAGAAAGGTGTTACTGAAAAACAATTCTCTACAATTGCTTCTGGAAATAGAATTAAACAGCAAAATAATCAAGACCATGTAAGTGAACTCAAAGTAAATAGTTCAAAGGTTTTAAGTAATTCAGAAAACAGCTCAAAAGTCGGGAATAAAGTTTCAACAGTAAATCAAAGCATTGCGAATAAAATTAACAGTACTCAATCAGTAGTTGTCAACAGGGCTCATGGAGAGCAATTCTCAGGGAAAGATTTAAAGAATGTACAGGTTTTGGGAATAGAATTAAGAAAAGGTGAGCGGTTAGATAATAAAAATATTGCAGACAAACTCAGAGCGGGCACGCAGAAGGTATTAAAGAGCAAGTTAGGAAGTGACTCTAAGTTTATTTATCGGACTTCAATAAAAGAACACCACCTGGCGAATGGAATTATAAATGCTCGACCTGATGTTCCTAAAAAGGTACAGAGGGAAAAATCCATTGAAAAAAATGAAAATGAAAAATTGGTTTCTACAGTAGCAAGCAAAATAAGTAAATATACAAAGTTGAATTTGTCAAATACTTTAAAAAATACTGGAGGCTTAGATTTAAATATTAGAAATATAAGAAGACATTTAATAAATAAAGCAAGCCAGAATAAGTCGGGTAGTGTTAATAAAGTGCAATCGACTGATGACAATTCCTATAATTATAGATATTTTAAAGAAGATATCGGAAGTTCTGAAAAAAACCAGAAATTTTTTATCCAGGAAAAAATCTTTTCTCGTATGAGCGATATTTCTACCATTGGAAAGCATAAAAATATTTTCAAACAGACTCAGTTACCCAATTTTACAGAAATTCACCAGACACAGCTGACAAACAGTGTGCCAAATCAACTGAATTTCGGTTCGGAAGTATCATTAGAAATCATGATTCAGAAAATCGCCCGGATAATTTCGCAATCACAGGCAAACCAGACTTCCCGAACAAACTTAGTGATTGATGGTGGAAAATTTGGTCCATTAGAAATCAAATTTGAACAGGATTCAATAATAAATCAGATGACAATTATAGTAGAATCGAAAATTATTCATACAGAATTGGAAAAATTACTACCAACAATAAGTGAAGATTTATCCAAAAAGGGATTTCCTCTTGACTCACTGGAAGCTCAGGTAGGTGATTTTAATGAATCTAAAACACAAAACAAGAAACAGAGACAACATTCTGAAAAGTCATTAGAGCCAAATATGCGGGGTATATTAGAAGATAAAATTAATCAAACCATTGCAATTCGAAACTATGGGTATAACACCATTGAAGTCATTGCATAAAATGTGAAAGGAGGTGAATTATGTTTGAAACAGATGCTATTAACAATAATATTGGATTTCATGCAGAGACCGGTTCTTTAAGTGGAACAAATATGGCGAAAGATGATTTCCTCAAGCTGTTGATTACGCAATTAAGTCATCAGGACCCAATGTCACCTATGGAAAGTCAGGATTTTGCAGCACAGTTGGCACAATTCAGTTCATTAGAGCAATTACAGGGCATTAATTCTAACATTGAACAAGGTGTTGAAGCTGATCTAATTCTTGCTCAGACTATCAATAACACAATGGCTGCTTCTATCATAGGAAGGAGTGCAAAGGCTATTGGAGATACGGTAATGATTGAAGCCGACGGTACGGCGGATCTTACATTTCGATTAGATGGATTTGCACAGGATGTGAAAGTTACGATCACTGACAGTAATGGCGATACTGTAAATGTACTTACAGCTAACAATTTGTCTGATGGTGAGAATAATTTAAGCTGGGATGGAAAAAATAGTGAAGGACAAACAGTTCAGGAAGGCACATATCACTTCACGGTTGAGGCGACCGGTATTGATGGAAATGACATATCTGTAACCCCTTTAATCGTTGGTACTGCCACGGGAATAAGATATGAAGATGGAAAAGCCATTCTTATGATTAATGGAGAGGAGGTTTCATTTTCATCTGTAGTTGAAATAGGAGAGGTAAGTAATGATTAGTCAATTTTTTGTTTTTTTGTGTCATAGGCATTCCTTCGGAGAAATTTGCTCCGATCGAAGATTCCTTTGTAAAGGCGTCCCTTTGGGGAAATTTGAAATTCGAAATTCTGGCTTGCCCCGTAGAATATTGCTGTTTCTTATGGTGAACGATCATTATGATAGTTATTCCACGGGGCTTGTCCAGGATAGGAGGTTTGAATGAAAATAGGAGAATTACAAGTAGGACATAATTGCGTCCCTATTAGACCAAATAAGATTTCGTCTCCCGGGTACACTTCAGGAAAAACAAAACCGACAGGGTTAAAATTCTCTGATATACTTGGAGAAGAGATCAATAAGAAAGATGATCTTAAATTCTCTGCCCATGCAATGCGAAGATTGAATGAACGCCAAATTAATTTGACTTCGATGGACTTATCTCGGTTGAATAGCGGACTAAAATTAGCAGAGGAAAAAGGTGCCAGGAGTTCACTGATCCTGGTGGACAAAAAGGCATATATTGTCAGTGTGAAAAACAGAACAGTGGTTACAGCACTGACAGAGGAGGCTACACTTGGTAATGTATTTACAAACATCGATAGTGTCGCGATTGTATAATAACAAACAAAAGGGCTGGTCCCTGTAAGGGAAGCCCTCTATCCGCTGAACGAATGATGCGGATAAGAAAGAAGGGGGATCAAAATGAGTTCATTTTACATTCCAGTATCGGCTTTGAGGAGACAGCAAGAAAGACTTGAGCTGCTCGGTTCGAATATTGCCAATATCAACACAACCGGGTACAAGTCGAGCAGGATGACGTTTCTTGAAACTTTAGGGTCAGTAACCGGCATTTCTAGAACGACATTCAAACAGGGTGCCTTAGAATTTACCGGTAATGCCAGCGACCTTGCTATTCAAGGTGATGGTTTCTTTGTTGTACGGAATGAGAATAGTGAAGAACCTTTGTACACACGAGCAGGGGCGTTTTCGATCGATTCCAACGGAAAGTTGGTAAACAGCAGTGGCTTTGCACTCCAGGGCTGGATGGGAGAATCAGTTAGTGACGTATCGTCGATGAATGACATAATCATTGACAATAACCTCGTCATGCCCGCAGAAGCAAGCAAAAACTTATGGCTTAACGGAAATTTGAATGCATCATTAGAAGCTGTTCACGAAGTATGGTCCAGTGGAGGCGCATTTACTATTGCAGACGGCAGTCCTGCAACAGGCGCAACAAAACTAAGTGATCTATCGCAGGCGACTAATTTAACTGCCGGTGATAAATTTACAATTACAGGAACAGATTCTGATGGTAACGCTGTGTCTGGTGAGTATACATATGTTGTTGACGATACCTTAGATGCTTTATTGACAGTTATTAATACTGTATATGCAGGTAAAGCTACTGCAGCAATAACTGACGGAAAAATTGTTCTGACAGATGATAAGACCGGTAAAAGTCAAACAACTATTAGGATAGCTGCCGACACTGGGAATACGGGAAAATTATCCAACCTTAGCTTTGTCAATACACTCCCTGGATCAGGCGAGGTAACAGCGTCGGCAGTTGCCTATGATAGTTTAGGTAATGGTCACACTCTGACAATGGAATTCATAAGGACAGCAAATGCGGGAGAATGGGAATGGAGAATTGCCTGTTCTGATGGAGTAATTTCAAGTGACGAATCTGGTAAAGTTAACTTCGATGAGTTTGGAGAACTTGAAGGTGATGGTATTATTCCATTTACTTTCGCTCCAGAGGGCGGAGCTGAAGAAATGAATATTAGTATTCGCCTTGGACCCTACGAAGGATACAGTGGAGTTTCTCAATATGATTCAGTTTCGACACTGCTTGTAAGAAAACAGGATGGTAGAAAATCGGGGTCATTGAAAGATTTTTATGTTGATTCTGATGGTTCTGTCATCGGGTTGTTTACTAATGGCGAGGATTTAAAACTTGGTCAGGTGGCATTGGCGAAGTTCAATAATCCCGGTGGATTGACGAAAGTTAATGGCAGTAATTTCATAGCTACTTCCGAAAGTGGAATTCCCCAGTTTGATTCTGAAAATAATTTTGGGGCATCAATCGAATCAGGCTCTCTTGAAGTATCGACTGTTGATATGGCAGATCAATTTACAAAGATGATCGAGGCACAAAGAGCATTTCAAGCTTCCGCCCGGGTTATTACTACATTTGATGCAATACTTGAAGAAGCGACAAGATTAAAACGGTAATATGGTAATTTGTTTTTATCAATTTGTTCATTTTGTGAAAATAGTCCTGTCGGGCAGGATGCTGGCAGGACTATGGTCTTGTAACCGTTCACCCTGTGTAATATGTTGTTTCTCTTTTCTTTTTTTATCTTTTGCCGCAGTTATTACACGGGCTGAATGGAGTGATGAAGTATTGGGACGATTCCATTAAAATTGGTTTGAGATCCATAGAAATAAATGGTAAATGGTTAATGGTTAATGGTGGATGGTGGATGGTGGATGGTTGATGGTGAAAGAATCTTTGCGAAAGTTCGCTTCCGGTAACGTGAAGGATACAGGTAAGCACTGCGGATTTCTTTTGAATAGCTTTCGCAAAGTTTGTGTCAATTTGAATAGTTCGTCGATCCATTGGATAGTTTGTAATTCCCGTAAGACTTATTGAGTGTAGGTATAGAGAGTGGATTTAGCAACAATTCTCGGCATATTATCTGGATTAGGGCTTATAATGTATACCATCGTAAGCGGTGGTAACCTGGACATTTTTATCCATCTTCCCTCATTCATGGTTGTGGGAGGTGGAACAATGGCTGCTATTTTAGTGAATTTCCCTCTTAAAGAAGTAATTGGAGTTATAGGAGTAGTAAGAAAAGCATTCACAAAGGATGAAACACGGGCATTAGATATTATCGACATTTTTGTTAGTCTATCCATAAAAGCAAGGCGTGAAGGGATTTTAGCTATTGATAAAGAACTTCGCAAAATAGATAGCGATTTTATGCGTATAGGACTTGAAATGACTGTTGATGGAACTGAGCCAGAAACTATCAGGAATGCAATGGAAGCAGAACTAAATTACCTGATAGAGCGTCATAAAAAAGGTCAACAGATATTCTTATCGCTAGGAACTTATTCCCCAGCTTTTGGCATGATCGGAACGTTGATGGGGCTTATAGCTATGCTGAAGACGTTAGATGATCCTACAAGTATTGGGGAAGGGATGGCAATAGCGTTAATTACAACATTTTATGGAGCATTAGCATCTAATCTCATATTTCTTCCAATTGCCGGAAAATTGAAGAATCGTTCAGATCAAGAGGTTGCTGTGAAAGAAATGATAATCGAGGGTGTTCTATCCATCCAATATGGTGAACATCCGAAGAATATCAATCGAAAGCTTTTAAACTTCGTTTCACCGAAATTGCGTATCAATAATGAAGCAAATGCAGAAAATCCTAAGAAGAAATAGATAAAAAATACCTTAAAGAGGTCTCTATGAGAAAAAAGAAAAAAGAGGAATTTCAGATGCCTTCCTCACCAGGCTGGATGACAACTTATGGTGACATGACTACATTACTGCTTACCTTTTTTATTTTACTGATATCATTTTCAAGTATTGATACTATTAAGTTTGGTTCAGCTATGTATTCTTTAAAAGGAGCACTTGGCGTTCTGCAAAAACACAGGTCAATTATTAGTGACAGGTCAGATAAAGCTCCTAAATATGACCAGTTGAAAAAAGCGGGTATTTATGAAAGTGTTATAGAAATGGAAAAAATTGCTAAAGAATTGGGGTTTGAAGAAGATGTATCTGTAGAAGTCCGTGAAGGGGGAATACTTATTCAGTTAGGTAGCAGAATTCTTTTTGACCTTGGAAAGGCAGATTTGAAACAGGAATCATTTCCTCTTCTGGATATTGTTGGAAAAACAATTGGAACCAAGGCAGGAGAAGTGTTGGTCTGTGGACATACGGATGACCTTCCCATTGTTACGGCGGAGTTTCCTTCAAACTGGGAGTTATCTACAGCCAGAGCGCTAAGTGTCATCAATTACTTCATTAATGTTGATAATCTTTCGCCAGAGATTTTTGCTGCTGTAGGATATTCTGAATATAGACCCCTGGTTCCAAATAATTCACCGGAGAACCGAAGAAAAAATAGGCGAGTTGAATTCCTTGTTACCTGGGAATAGATGAAACAGCAAAATATTTTAAATATTAAATAACTCAAGCTTCGCAGTCCAGTATAGAGTTTCTAAGATAACTTAGCAATTGAAGAAAATCACAAATCACAAATCACAAATAATTTCAAAATCTCAAATTAAAATAACCAAAACTATACCGAAACTATTTTGAATTTCTATATTTGGTTATTGTCTAGTCTCGGAGAGATCCCTCTGGGATAGAGATTCTCCGATAGGAGTCCTGCGTGACCTTTAGAAGAACTTATTTGATATTTGCCTGCCCCATAAGGAACGTAGTGACTGTACGAGGGCGCTTGTCTCGTCTCGAAGAGATGTCTTTCCAAAGGAATCCTATGGATCGACACAAGTGTGACACGGCACTAGAAATAATATTTAGGGGGTGTAATAGAATAAGTTGTATATTTGATTATCACATGTTGCTATTAAGCAGTCTATACAGATCCGTATGGATTAGTTATGTATTAGATTTGTCCCGATACATCGGGATTATTACACCCCCTTAACTCCTAAATTTTGTTTAATTTATTTTACGGAATAGGGAAAAAGTAAGAAGATGGTGGAAATTATTTCCTGTTAGTTATTTATGTCAATTGAGAAATATGGTCAATAGTTTTAAATAGTTTTCAGATATTTTCAATTTCTGAAAGTTTAGTTGATACTTATCTGCTTAATATTATCATATTAAGAACAGGTGAGTTATTGTATGTAATAGACAATTATAACTTACAGTTTATTATATGGTTATATATGAAAATCAATCAGAACAAATCTTAGTTTTATATTATTTTAAAAGTCGTTGTTTGACATAGAACTGTGCGATGAAAATTCATAATCACACTTTGTCTCAATTTTACCGATATTATATGTATTATATCCAAAGCAAGAAAAAGTCATGGCATAAATTTTGAGATTGTACTTAGCAAAATTGAATTGAGATGTGACACACTATAAGAAAAATTAATAAAAAACATTTACTGAGCATGAGGAAAAGATAATGGCAGACAATGAGGAAAAGATAATGGCAGACAATGAGGAAAAGATAATGGCAGACAATAAGGAAAATATCAATGAGCCTAAAAAGGCAAAGGAGATAGAAAGTAAGGAAAAAGATGAAATAATCAGTAAAAAAATCTCTACTAAGTCAAAATGGATACTGCCTTTTGCTATATCTATTTTAGTTTTGTTCGGAGCGTTTGGTGTGACAAAATATGTTCTATTACCGATTTCTCGAAAGTTTCAGGTAAAAAGACAGGTCGCAAAAATAGAATCTGAAAAAAGTGAAGAAAATGGGATAAAAAAGGTAGGTCTTATTTATGATTTAAAAGATTTGACTGTCAATACAATGGGATCAAATGGTTATCGTTTTGTTATTGCTGAGGTAGCAATCGAAACGAGTAGTAAGAAAATCATCCAGGAGTTGGAGAAAAGAGAGCCTCAATTAAGAGATGTATTTATCAAATATCTCCGAGCTCAAACAGCCAGGGATATATCAATTCCTTCATTCCAGGAAAAATCGAAAAAAGAGTTAATGTCAATTATCAATAATCGACTAAACAGTGGTAAAGTTGATAGCCTCTATTTTGTAAAATTAATTCTTCAGTAAATAAATTGATTTCTGAAAGGGAGGAAAAATAGTTTAATGGGAAAGGTGCTATCGCAGGAAGAAATTGATGCTTTATTAAAAAGTGTCGCCACAGGTAAAGAGGTAGACCATGAGGCAGTAGGAAAACGGAAAAAGTTTGCACCCTATGATTTTAAACGTCCAAACCTCATTTCAAAAGAGCAGATGCGCCTGTTGGAGAATATTCATAAAGGTTTTGCAAGAAAATTTGGTGTTTATTTATCTGCACAGTTGCGAATGATAGTTGAAATGAACTTACTGGCTATTGATCAAATTATGTACTCGGAATTTGTAATATCAATTGCTTCACCAGGGGCTATATATGTTGGAATTATTGATAATCCCCACTCTCAGTTTATTCTGGAAATCAGTCCAAAGCTTATTATCATGATTGTAGAAAGGATTTTTGGTGGTCAGGGAACTTTTATATCAAATAATAGGGCGGTATCGATTATAGAGCGAAAAATTATGGAGCGGGTTGTAGATCGAATTGCGGAAGAAATTTCCAATAATTGGGCGTTGTTAACAAAATTTAAATGCTCATTCCCAAGATTTGAAACTAATCCTGAGTTTGTGCAGATTGTTTCGACAACGGAACCTGTGGTCGTAGTATCGATGGAAATTAAGATTCGAGGAAATGCTACAATCATGAACATTTGTTATCCCTATATTTGGATATCGGATATTCTTTCAAACCCTGAAATTCAAGAGAAAATATTATTTGGAACTCAGGAAGTATCAAAAGATGAACGAGTTTCTATTGAATCGAGTTTAAAATTGACACCGATTGATCTTCGTGTAATCTTAGGTAAGAGCTCCATCTCAGTTAGAGAACTTATCAACCTTAAAGCTGGAGATGTCATTCGATTAAAATCAAAAATCAATGGCAAGAGTAGCATCTATATTCATAATCATCATTTATTTAATGCTATTCTTGGTAAACGAGAAGTTAACTATGCATTTAAGATTGTTACTGATATAAGAGGAGAAGAAAACAATGAAATTTGAGCAGTTGAAGTTACAATTTTCTAAAACATTTAAGGAGCTGCTACCATCAGTGAATGAAGCGTTAAGCCAACTCTTTGGAAAAGAATTTATTGTAAAAATGAAGGTGTCTAAAGAAACAGAAACAAGGTCTCTCATTTCAAGCGAAGTGTATCCACGTGTTCATATTCAATTTCTTACAACAGGGATTGCTACCTACAGACATATAATCACACTACCGTCTAATTTTGCGTTAAATCTCTACGCATGGATGATAAGCGATAAACCGGAAGAAAGTCTAACCAGTGCTCATCTTGAAGGTTTACAGGAAGGGGCAAACCAGTTATTTGGTCAGTTGCAATCCTCACTAGAAGGTAAAAATAATGTTTTTAATGTAGATGAATTAAAAACTATACTTGTAGAATCTGCGGAAGATGCATTGCCTTCCTTTCAAGTTGAAGGAGATTTGAGAGTAAACTATACTGTTTCTGTGGAAAAGGAAGATTTCGAGTTACATCACTATATATGGTGCGTCTCTTCTGAAGATGAAAAAGTAGATGAGGAGTTAACTGACGCAGCACCTGATATAGAAACAGAAGTATCCGGCGAAAATCGAATAGATATACATACAGCCGAGTTCCAATCATTCAGTTCTTCTAATGGAGGTGATCATAAACAATCCCGGAATATTGAGATGTTGATGGATGTAAAATTGGAAGCTACCGTCGAGCTTGGAAGAAAAACTATGCTCATTAAAGATATTTTAAAATTAGGGAAAGGATCAGTGCTTGAGCTGGAAAAGGCTGCAGGTGAACCTCTGGAAATATTTGTCAACAGTCGGAAGATTGCTGATGGAGAAGTTGTTGTTATTGAAGACCATTTTGGAATTAGAATTACACAGTTAGTTGGACCAAAAGAAAGAATTAGAAATTTAAAATGATACCCAAACGAAATTCTCAATTTCAATCTGGTAAGAAATCTTACCTAATTGCATTAATCTTTATTCTCATTGCAGTAATGGGACTAATGATGATGCTTTCTTCTATCCAGGGAATTTCTAAATCAGATAAAGTAGAACAGCATACACTAGAGGGACAGAAGGTTGAATCATCCCTGAAGTCCAGCTATACAGGGTTTGTTCTTCGGATCGTTTTAATAACTATTGCTTTGATAATATTGACTTTTTTAGGAGCAAAATGGTATAAAAAGAGGTCAAGATCAAGTATTTCTGATAGAATGAAGATGGATATTATTGGCAGGCGATATATTGATTCCAAGCATTATTTACTAATGGTGAGAGTGGATGGTCGTAAGATACTTTTAGGAATTACGGATAATTCAATCAATCGGATTGCAGAATATGAAGAAGATAATACCAGTGAAAATACTGCACAGGTTGAGAGTACACAAATGAGTGACCAGCTTCCTAAAATATTGAAAAGGTTTAAAGTTAAAAGTAAAGACAAATAATAATTGATAGTGTACCTTGTGAGAAATAAAAAGAAAATATTGCCGTTTGTCATTTTGTTAGTGATACTTTTACCCCATTTTATCTCAGCTCAATCTACAATTCCGAAGTTTTCGTTAGGAATTGAAGAGTCCAATGATCCCTCAGACTTTGTTTTAACGATGAAAATCGTATTCTTATTGACGGTACTAGCTCTTGCGCCTTCGATATTAATAATGATGACTTCTTTTACCAGACTGGTAATAGTATTTCACTTTTTGAGAACAGCCTTGGCAACACAGACAGTACCCTCGAATCAAATCTTAGCGGGATTAGCCCTATTTTTAACTTTTTTCATTATGAGACCTGTATTTAATAATATCAATGAAAATGCATTGCAACCTTATATACATGAGGAGATTACCCAGACTGAGGCTCTGGAAAGAGCTGGTAAACCTGTTAAAACATTTATGCTAAAGCAGACTCGTGATAAGGAACTCGGGCTTTTTATTGATTTAAGCGGAGCAGAAAAACTGACCTCATCGGAGGATATTCCTTTATCTATAGTTATTCCGGCATTCATTGTCAGTGAATTTAAGACAGCATTTCAAATTGGATTCCTGCTCTATCTTCCAATGTTGGTCATAGATGTTGTTGTAGCGAGCATTCTCCTGTCAATGGGGATGATGATGCTCCCACCAATGATGATTTCCATGCCACTTAAGATTTTGTTATTTGTATTGGTAGATGGATGGTATGTCGTTATTGGATCATTAGTAAAAGGATTTATGTAACTATGAATACTGATTATGTTGTATATATTAGCAGAGAGACTTTAATGACAGCCATATATATACTGGCTCCTATTTTGGGTACCGGACTTATTGTAGGAGTACTGGTATCACTTTTTCAGACAATTACGTCAATTCGTGAAATGACTCTTACGTTCATTCCCAAGATGGCTTTCGTTGGACTGGTAATATTGCTGTTAATTCCATGGTTTCTCGATATAATAATAGGTTTTACAAATGAAATATTCAACCAGATTCCGCTTATGGTCAAATAAATATGTTTGAGTTTATCGATAAATTAAGTGAATTATTGCCTGGTTATATGTTAGTCTTTGCTCGGATCTCTGCAATGACTATGACTTTACCTATTATAAGTTCCCCTGTGATTAATTCGAAAATTCGCATCCTATTTGCATTTATCCTGACTCTTATCATTTTTCCAACAATAGGTTATCCTTCCTCAGTAATCGGCTCTCTTCCAGAGCTTGTTTTCAGCGTTTCCAGAGAAGTTTTAATTGGGTTAATAATAGGATTCGGCTGTCAGTTTATTTTTGAGGGATTTGTCATGGCTGGCGGTTTTGTAGGAAGGCAAATGGGACTCGGGCTAGCAAACGTGATGGATCCCAATAGTCATCAGCAGGTGCCGATTGTTGGGCAATTCTGGATGTTTCTTGTGATCACTTATTTCGTTGTTGTAAATGGACATTACCTATTCATTGAGACCCTTTTCAAGAATTTTACACTGATTCCATTACAGGGATGTACATTTACACCAGCATCAGGGCGAAGCATTATCCGGAGTGGTTCAACAGCATTCGATATTGCAATTCGATTTGCTGGTCCTACGATGATATTTTTATTACTTGTGGAGGCAGCAGTGGCACTATCTCTTCGTGTGATGCCGCAGATGAACGCCTTTTTTGTGACGCTTCCACTAAGAATAGGCTGCGGTATTTTTGCACTAATATCCTCACTGACTATTTTCCAGCTATTGTTTGATTCTGTCTATGAGGATCTATTCACCTATCTGGGTAAAATTATGCTTCAATTAAAAGGTACTTAAATAATGGCAGACCAATCAGCCCAGGACAGAACTGAAAAAGCAACACCCCGGCGACGGGGGAAAGAAAGAGAAAAGGGACAGGTACCAAAAAGTCAGGATCTTATATCCGTTACGATTTTATTTGCCGGAATTTTTGCCTTTAAGTTCAGTTCAGATACATTAATAACAAATATGACGGATTTCATAGCTTTGATTTATGGGAATGCTTCATTTATTTCAGTAACCCCGGAATCGGTTCCTGTAATACTTTATTTTACTTCAAAATGTCTTGCATCGGCTTTGTTACCAATTTTACTCATGATAATGTCTTTCGGGATTGTAGTCAACCTTGCTCAGGATAATTTCAAAATTCTATTTGCTAAGAAGGCTCTCGAACCAAAATTTGACTCACTAAATCCAATCAATGGAATAAAAAAACTATTTTCTCTCAACTCTATTGTTGAATTAGTTAAAGGTATATTAAAATTTAGTATTGTAGGTTTTATAGCCTATTCTGTAATAAAAAAACACCTTGATCTTAATGATTTTTGGGTTTTATACAACGTTACAATAACACAAATATTGGTGTTTTTTGGGAAAGTACTTTATGAACTTAGTATTAAAATTGGTGCAGTTCTGCTTGTTTTAGGAATTGCAGACTTTGTTTATCAAAAATGGCAGTATGAAAAAAAACTAAAGATGAGTAAACAGGAAGTTAAGGATGAACGGAAACAGTATGAAGGAAGTCCAGAATTAAAGGGACGAATTCGCTCTGTGCAGAGGCAGATCGCCAGAAAGCGTATGATGTCGGCGGTTCCTGATGCTACTGTTGTGGTGACCAACCCAATTTTCCTGGCGATTGCTATGAAATATAAGCCTGTGAGTAAATCGGATGCACCAGTTGTGGTCGCGAAGGGAAAGAGAAAGATTGCAGAAAAGATTAAAGAGATCGCATTGCAGAATGATATTCCTATAATTGAAGACAAACCTCTCGCCAGAAGCCTTTTCTCTTCCACAGAAGTCGGTATGGAAATACCTGTAGTACTTTATCAGGCAGTAGCAGAGATTTTAACGCAAGTGTACCGTATGAAAGGAAAATTGTAAACGTTCACCCCGTGAGATAACATCAAAAATAAGTGCATTAAGTAAGACAGTATTTTTACATATTTCTATATTTTTCAGATGATAAAAATTAGTAGTATCTAACAGGGTGAACAGAAATTGTGCCGAAGGCATCCCTTACGGGAGAAATTAGAAATTAGGAAAAGAAATGAAAAGAGTCTATGAGTTAGATGTCAAGCATGGAAATTAGAAATTGTCTCAAAGAGACCCCTTTGGGGGAAATTGGGAAAAGAATGCGTTTATCAACAGCACAAAATTATGATAACACTAATTTCTAATTTCCTCCAAGAGAGTTCCTTTGGAGAAACCGTGAACGGTTACGGAAAATTTAACTAGTTACCTTAATGATATTCATATGTCTAAAGAACAAGATCAAATAAAATTGCATAATTCATCCAGGTACAGCAATGTAATGTTGGCTGGTGGTATTGTATTGATTCTCGGGATGATGATCATACCATTGCCGCCATTTTTAATAGACATTCTTTTGGTTATGAATATAACAATCGCTCTGGTGATGATGTTCGTGGCGTTATATGTTCTTAATCCCCTTGATTTTTCTGTTTTCCCCGGCCTACTTCTGGTTGTTACTCTGTTTAGATTGGCTTTAAATGTATCTACGACAAGACTTATTTTAGGACAGGGATATGCAGGTGAAGTTATTGAAGCTTTTGGTTCTTTTGTTGTTGGTGGCAATTATGTTGTTGGTATAGTAATATTCCTCATTCTTGTAATCATCAATTTTGTTGTTATTACAAAGGGATCTGGCAGGATAGCAGAGGTCTCGGCACGATTTACTCTGGATGCGATGCCTGGAAAACAGATGGCTATTGATGCCGATTTGAATGCCGGTTTAATAGACGACCGCGATGCGCGTAGACGCAGGGAAATCATTAGTAATGAAGCGGAATTTTACGGTGCAATGGATGGCGCAGCCAAGTTTGTTCGTGGAGATGCTATTGCAGGCTTAATCATTACGTCAATCAACATAATTGGTGGACTGGCAATAGGAGTGCTTCAACGTGGATTACCATTTGGTGAGGCAGCTTCCATTTATACTTTACTAACCGTTGGTGATGGATTGGTGGCACAAATTCCTGCTCTTGTAATTTCAACAGCAGCTGGAATTATCATTACTCGTGTAACGTCCGAATTTGGCCTGGGTAATGACATTACCGTGCAGATAACAAATCAACCGAGGGCGTTATTTGTTGCTGCTGGTACACTGGGAGTTTTAGGAATAGTGCCTGGACTACCTTTTATACCTTTTACATTAATTGCTCTCCTTATAGGGGGTTGCGGTTATTTAGTGCAGAAAAGTCAAAGACGAAAAGAAAAAATGATTGCTGAGTCTGAGGAAAAACCATCAGGCGAGGTGGAAGAAAAAATTGAAGATTTTCTTCATCCTGATCCTTTTGAAATAGAAATAGGATATGGGCTTATTCCACTGGTAGATATAAATCAGGGAGGTAATCTGCTGGGACGAATCTCAACAATAAGAAAAAGTCTTGCTATCGAGCTTGGGGTTATTATTCCTCCAATAAGAATTCGTGATAACATCCAGTTAAAATCCAATGAATATGTTTTTAAGATATATGGTATAGAAATTGGCAGAGGAGAAGTGAAACTGGGGTACTATTTAGTGCTAAATCCTGATGATAGGGCTGAGTTTGAAGGAATAGAAACAACGGAACCAACATTTGGACTTCCAGCTATCTGGGTTTCAAAAAAAGAAAAGGAAAAAGCAGAGGTGGCCGGGTACACGGTTGTCGAACCACCTGCTATCATTGCAACACACCTGATGGAGGTGTTGAGAGCAAACAGCTATAAACTTTTGGATAGGCAGGAGACGCAGGAAATGTTGGACCACCTGAAGAAGACTCACCCTGCCGTTACTGAGGGGTTGGTTCCAGATTTAATCCCACTGGGAGTAGTAACTCAGATATTGAAGAATCTGTTAAAAGAAAGGATTCCAATTCGCAACCTTTCGCAGATATTGGAAGCAACTGCCGATTATGCAGCGTTTTCAAAGGACCCAGATGTTTTAACAGAATATGTAAGAAATGCCCTTTCAGAAACAATTACAGATTATCTTAAACAGGGAGAGAACCAGATTACAGTATCAACTCTCGAACCACGATTGGAGGATTCAATTATAGAATCTATAAAGAATGGAAATGGGAATTCGCAAAACCTGGGGTTTTCCCCAAACCAGGTGAACCACTTATTTGAATCTATCGCTGAAAATGTTGAGAAAATGGTATCAACCGGCTTAAATCCTGTTTTGCTTGTGTCACCGCATATTAGGCGGACACTGCGGAATTTCATTGAGCCAATACTACCCAGCGTTTCCGTAGTATCTTATTCTGAATTATCATCTAACACAAATCTAAAATCTATAGGAGCAGTGAGTTATCCAAATGAAGATTAAAACATATTTTGGACCAACATTACACGACGCTTTAAACCAGGCAAAATCTGAGTTTGGAGATGAGGTCGTTTTGATGGAATCACAAAAAATCCAGAATCATAATTATTTTAAAAAGAAAAAAGATTTAATCCAAATCAACGTTGCTGTAGATACTAATAACAAAAAAGTAAACAGACACGTTGATAATGGAAATCCCAGTCATGCTGGAAATGTAATCCGGGGAAAATCTATACCGAGACAGAAGTTTCAGTCTAATACTGATTTTGACCAGGAAACAAAAATGAGCAATGAGTTAACAAGTCTTCGTTATGAATTAAATAAATTAAATCGGCGGCTTCGGAAAATGACACCTCCTGATTTCCCCGAGCCTTTCTCTGAAATATATGAAAGACTGGTGAAATCTGGAATTTCTATCAATGATGCAATCTCATATGTACGTCATGCTTATATACGCCTGGATGGTGAGTCAGAAATTACTCACGAAAAAATATTGGAATCTGTAAAAACTGAGATTCTTTCCCTCTTTAAGCAAGATAAATCTCCAGGGATTATCGACGAGAAACAACTCCAATCCGAAATCAATAAAGGAAAAGTAATAGAATCTGTAAAAACTAAAGTTCTTTCAACCCTTGAAAAGGGAATATCTCTTGGGAAGAAAAGTAAGGAAAAACAAAAAGTTGTTGCGTTAATAGGTCCAACAGGGGTAGGGAAAACTACAACTATTATGAAACTGGCAGCTCACCCAGATGTTTATGGTAGAAAGAATATTGCTATTGCTACAACAGATATCTATCGAATTGCTGCAACTGAACCACTAAAAGCTTTTTCAAAAATAGTATCTATACCTGTTATAGAAATAAAAGATCCTCAAAACGCTAATCTCGCAAACGAAGGGCTAAAAGACATAGATGTTATCCTGGTGGATATGGCGGGACGTAGTCCAACTTTTCCAAATTATATTCAGGAACTTCAAAGTTACTTATTATCAATAAAACCGACGGATACTTTATTAGTTTTAAGTGCGACTGCTGATCTGGAGGATTTAAACTATTCTGCTGGATTGTATCTTAGTTTGAATCCAACTGGAATTATATTTACGAAAGTTGATGAGACATTCCGACCTGGGAAAATTGTTTCGATGATACAAGAAATTGGACTCCCAGTCGCATACATTAGCAATGGCCAATCGATCCCAAATAATATCAGAGTTGGGAATGGGGAATTCATTTGGGAAAGAATATTAGAATCGGGATAGGTGAAAGTTCAATGAAGCAAATAACTAAAAATATATTAAACCTTTCGAGTCTGAAAACAGATAAATACTTGCCGGATATTGTAACCGTAACCAGCGGGAAAGGTGGTGTGGGAAAAACAAACATTAGTGTAAACCTTGCTATAATTTTAAAACAATTAAAGAAGAATGTTCTGCTGATAGATGCTGATATTAACCTGGGCAATGTGAACTTAATTCTTGGAATCCGACCAAAATACACCATTGCAGATGCTTTAGTTGGGAACATAGACCTTGAAAATATTATAGTAAGTGGTCCTCAGGGTATTGATATCTTACCGGCAGCTTCCGCTGTGCAGGATTTGTTGGAAATGGAAGATAATGTAATAAAAAAATTGGGGGATGCGTTTTCCAGGTTTGAGCATGAATATGATATAATCGTAATAGACACAGGGTCGGGAATTTCTCGAAATGTGATGTCTTTTGTTTTAGGATCTGATAAAACAATAGTTATAGTAACACCGGACCCAGCATCTATTACTGATGCATACGGTATGATTAAAGTGATTAGACAGTATGAGGCTTCAATGCCGGTTATGTTAATCGTCAATATGGTTGATTCCGAAGATGAGGGAGAATCTTTGTATAAAAAGATGAATCTGATGGTTCAAAGGTTTTTAAACAGTAATATTTTATATGGAGGCTCCATTTTTCAGGATAGTTTTGTATCAGATTCAATTCGAAAGCAGCGCCCATTGGTTCTCGAGTATCCCAATTCCGTATCAGTTAATGCCCTAAAAATGATCATTAGGAAGCTGCTCAGGTTGCCACATACGGATATTAATAAGCGTAAAAACTTATTTAATAGATTCATGTATAGTCGAACCATGATAGTCGGAGAGGATTAATGACTAAAGTATTATATATGTTTGCAATGTTTGTTGCTATAGTAACATTGATTATTACTATTATTAATGGTATCTCCTTCTTTACTTGTATTGTACGAAGCGCTTTTGTTTTTTTGGGTATTTTATTCACATTCTTTATTGCTGGGCAACTGTTAAAATATGGGCTTTTGCTGAACAGCCAGAAACCTAAGGTTAAGGATAAAGAATGATTGACCTCTTACAAAAAAGAAAGATTGATGGCGAAGCACTTATTAAAAAATATGTTGCAACTCGGAATCAACAAGTAAAGGAGCAAGCAATACAGGCATATCTTCCCCTGGTAAAACATATTATTGGTCGAATTAATACACCTGAGAACGGGATACTTAAAAGAGAGGATATATACCAGTATGGTATAGTAGGACTGCTGGATGCTCTTGAGCGATTTGAACCAGAGTTTGGTGTGAGCTTCAAAACATTTGCATACAAGAGAATTTATGGTGAAGTAATAGATGCTATTCGGAAAGAAGGCGTCCTAAACAGAAAGCAAGTAAAAGATATAAATAGAATATTGAGAACTACGGAAAAACTCAGAGTATCATTAGAAAGAGAACCTGCACCTACAGAAATTTGCAAAGAGATAGGGATTTCCGAGGATGAATATTATCAAATCCAACAATCAGCAAATCTGAATTTTACTCTATCATTAGATGATTCAATTTCCAATGATGGAGATAATTTATCGTATCGAAAAGATACTATTGTAGATGAGACTCAAATTCCTCCTGACCTGGCTTTGGAAAAGCAAGGAATTAAAGATGAGCTGAAAAATATAATTAGGAATTTGCCTGAAAGACAGAGACTTATCCTGGCTCTATATTACTATGAAGAACTAACACTTTTTGACATTAGTCAGGTTTTAGAAATATCAGAATCACGCGTTTCGCAAATTATGAATCAAACACTTGCGTATTTACGAAAGAAATTAAGGCTTTGATTTAAGAGAATGAGAAATGGCATACGATGAGTATATAGCCTCCACTGAAGTAAATCCGTCCGAAGCGGTTCATTCAGTAAAATCACTTGATCGTGAATCAAGAAGGCGAGAGAAAAGAGATTTTAAAAAGCCATCTGAGCGAAAAAAGGATTCTGTGAAAATTTCCACATTGTTAAACGATGAAGAGGACGAGAAAGTTAAAAGCAAAATTGTAGTGAATAAATTGAAAGATAAAAATTCTCCTGATAAAAAAGGTGGAAAAATTGATATTGTTGTTAATTAAGAAAAAAATGTGTCTGAAAAAATCCTGCTTAATTTACTATAGTCATCCAGGAGGGTATCAGAAATGAGGCGATGGATATCTAAAAACTGCAGATATATAATTTTTAGGATACTTTTTTTTCGATTTAAACAGTTTATGTTAAATTGTGCTGCTTACCTGAGAAAATGTCAAAGAGCCCCATTTTTATATGTAACTCAACTAACATTGTCAGTTGCCTTTATCAGTAGTTTACAAGCACAGACAGGGGATAGTTTGAGTCAAATTGAATTAAAGATGAGAGAATTCGATTCGATTCGTAGAATCATCCTTACTATTTCAAAAAGTGTTGATACAACCAATGAACAAATAATTCCCAAACTTAATTCTAATCGGGATGTGGGTGAATTTGAAATAATACTTGGTCCGATAGATACCAGTGTTTATAGCTGGAAGACACTTCATCAGGAGGAAGGAGCATATCCCATCCGACTGGTTAGTGAAATCTCTGATTCGCAGACTGTTATTATCAGAGGGAAAACGATCCCCTTTGAGAAGATTGTTGGTTATAATATTATTGGGGAAAATCAATTTATTTTTGATGTATATAAAGATTTACCACCGGAAACCGATTTTTCTGAAAAAACAATAAATATTGATACTGAACATAAATATTTAAAAACAGGAAAGCAAATTTCAGAATCAGTAGAAAGTGCTTTCGATACAACTAATTCAGGTATAGGGTCGGTACAAAAAAATAGTGGAAAAGGTCATTTTAAGATGGCTCTTTTGATATCTGTTTTTATTGTTTTACTGGGATTGGTTATTATTTCAATTGTGATATTTGCACCAAACATTTCTACTATAGTAAAGTGGTTTAGTAAGAGAAAAAGTAGTGAAATTAGTAGTAAATTAGCCGAAGAAGATAAAAAATCAAATGACAGATTTACTCTCTATGAAAAAGATTCAGCAATTAGAAAATTGATGAAAGAAAATGGAACCAGTTATGATGAGGCAAATATTTTAATAAACATATCTAAAAAAAGATTTAACCCTACAACGTCATTTATTCACCCTGTTAAATAAGATGCATTTTAAATATATCATACGTTACCGAATCATATTTAACAGGGTAAATCTTGATACAATATATAGTTTAAATAGAAGTTAATAATCACAATATACAGTATGTTGAATATGTAAGTTACGTAGTAGGGTTAATGTTAAAGTATAATTATAAGGAATCACTGGAAAGTCATTTCATTGTCAAAGAAGGTCTCAATGAGCTATTAAAACGTTTAAAAAAGGGAATGCAAGTAAAAGGACGAATTATAGACTGTTTAGGACAGAATAAATACCTTTTGAGAATTTGGGGTTATAATATTCTAACGGAGTCGAAACAATCCTTTCAGAAATTCGATGAGATTCAGTTGACTGTTAGAGAAGTGAAACCCAATCTTATACTTGATTTCGTAAGAGAGAAGCAGGATTACAATGAGAAGGTAGGTAAAAATGAAGAGAGGACTAATATACTTATTTATTAGTTAGTGAAAAGGTATAGTAAATGGATTCACTTAAGTATCAGAAAAAATTAATTCATCAAGAGAAAAACATGGCAGGATTAAAAAATCATTCCAGGATTTTAAAATCTATTGATGATAATCCTGATTTTTTAACAATTAAAGATTATACTACAACTATCACTATATTGGAGAATATTCCGGATGCTATATTTATTTTGGATACTGAGGGTAGAATAGAGTATGCAAATAGGGGAGCTTTGGATTTACTTAGAATAGAGTTTAATGCTTTAATTGGTAGATTCATTGATGAAATATTGATAGATAATTTTGATCTAAACGGTAATATTTCTATACAAACAAACAATAATGCTAATAAAAATCATAAATTAATAGAAAAATTTAACAGAGGAATATTTGGTAATATTGAAGCCTCAATGATAAATGATGGGCATATTATTCCAGTTATTCTCAATTTTAGTGTGGTAAATGACAACTTTAATGAAATAAGCTATATTATCGTTACCGCAAAGGATATATATCAATTGAAATCCCTTGAAAAAAAGCTAAAGCGGCAGCAAGCGCTTGCCATATCAAGAGATAGATTGAGAAGTCTGGGAGAATTATCTGTGGGATTAGTGCATGAATTAAGTCAACCATTGTCAGCTTTATCATTCAAAGTGGAACGAATGATTTCTCTCATTACGAAAAATGATGAGCAAGAAAAAGATCTCAATGAGATGATGGGATTGATAAATAGAATATCGGACACGATTCACCATATGAGAAGCTATGCACATCAGACCGAAGATGAAACGATAAAAATTGTTAATATCAATAAACTCGTTGAAAATGCATCCAATTTAATCAATTATGAATTGAGGAAAAATAACATCGAGATCACGATAGAAAAGGGAAAGAATTTACCTTATGTGCTGTCAAATCAATCAACATTGGAGCAAGTTTTCGTTAACTTTTTAACAAATTCTCGGGACGCCTTCAAGTCAATGGAACAAAAGGGTAAAAGACTAAATAATTGCAAGAAAAAATTAGAGATAGTTACAAAAGCAATCGATAATAAATGGGTTGAAATTTCCGTAGAAGATAATGCAGGTGGAATAGATGAAAATATAAAGGATGAAATATTTGAGCCGTTTTTTACAACGAAGGAACCGGAAACTAATTCAGGAGTGGGACTTTCAATTTGCAAAAGTATTATTACCTCGCTTGGGGGTGACATAAAAGTTGAAATAAAAAAGGGAATTGGCTCAAAATTTATAGTGAGAATTCCACTGGTTCAAAATGACGAGCAATTCCAATTATTTAATTTAATCGATATGCTTTATGAAAGTTAATAAATGACCTATGGTTAATATAAAATTTCTACGTGATATTGTTGATTTTATTCAAAAAGGTCTGGACTTAGAAGAGACATTTGATGCCGTGTTTGACCTTCTTGATAAAACAGTCCCATTTGATTCAGCAACTTTATACCTCTATCATAAAGAAATAAACCAATTAGAAATGGTTCATCAAAAAGGAGATGAGGTAGTAGACCTTATAGGGGAAATTCCTTTTGACCGCGGAAGAGGGATATCCAGCTGGATATCCAAACAAAAAAAACCGGTGATTTTACCATCTCTTGCTAGATCTCGCCCGGGCAAGGAACGACGATTTAGTTCTTTCGTCTCTATGCCATTATGGGTAGGAGAAAAATTGGTTGGTGTGCTGAATATGGGACATAAGGAACCAGGTATTTACAAAAGAATTGAAATAGATGATTATAAAATACTCTCTTCACAAATATCCATTGTTCTAGAGAAAATTCTTCTTAAAAGGCAATTACAACAACAAAATGAATTATTAAAGAAAGCTTTGAATGAGTTGAAAGAAGCTCAGCAAAAATTAATTGAAAAGGAACGTTTGGCAGCGATTGGTGAAGTGGTTGTCACAGTTAATCATGAAATCAATAACCCTCTTACATCAATTATAGGACTTGCTGAAATATTGGAATATTCATTTCAGACCGGCAAAAACGAAAAAGTCAGAGAAGGTCTTAAAGGTATTTTAAAAGAGGCTAACCGCATCCGAAAGGTTACCCATAAATTAGCAGCAATAAGTTCATCTGAATCCAAAAAATATATTGGATCGCTACGGATGATTGAACTACCTGATTAATAATTTCTATATCGAGCGATTTACTATTGGTTTTAGAGTTCAGCATCCGTCATTCCACAATCCGCCCTACAGGTCTACGACAATCCAAAATCGTCAATAGTCAATTGTCAATTGTATACCACAGCGATCATTAAAAATGCAGTAAGGGGGTGTGATAGAATAAAGTTGTCATTCATGTTGATTTATCACTCTGTTATTTAGGAAATTACAATATTAAAAATGTTCAGGGGGTGAGAAAAACTAATTACCATTTACAGAATTATATTAATAATATTTTTTCGGAGACCCGTCTGGAGATTGAACTTAGAATAATACAAAAATCCATTTTATTTCTTCTTCCCAGAGGGATGTCTTTCCAGGGGAATCCTATGGATCGACACACCCCCTAAAGGTTATATTATCACACCCCCTAAATATGAAACTGAAGGAAAAAAATTCCCGATGTTGTTAAGAAGTTCCGTTTCCATAATCATTTTATTTGATTTCACGATTACATACATAATTTAAAAACAATATTAGATGTTGCCATATATTTCCTAATAACAATTGTTTATGTCAATATTCATTTCACTTCCTCTTACCTTTTTGAATAGTAATTAAAGAAGGGCTTATTTCTGGCAATGTTGTTGCTTAAATGTCGGTGAAAAAGGAGTTATTATGTCAATAGAAACAAGTCTGATTAGTTTAAAAAATAAAATGATTGCCCAAACCCATAAAAACAGAGTGATTGCTAATAATCTGGCAAATTTGAATACAACTGGATTTAAGAAGGACATGTTATTTTTCAAAATATTCGATGAAAATACTCAATTGAACATAGAAACAGACTTTTCACAGGGCTCTTTAACCCAAACTAACAATCCGGTTGACATGGCAATCTCAGGACGCGGTTTTTTTACGATTGAATCCGATAATGGTGAAGCTTATACACGTAATGGTCATTTTACAGTAGGACAGGATGGTGTATTGAGAACATCGACCGGGAACCCGGTATTGGGTCAAGGAGGCTGGATTAATGTATCAACAGATGGTATGAAGACAGGAAATATTACTGTTAATATTCATGGTGAAATATATGTAGATGATATATTAACTGATAAACTGAGGATAACAGATTTTGATTCCTTATCCGAATTAAAAAAAATCGGCCACAGTTTATATACAGTTGAAGAAAATAGTATCAGCAAAATAATTGATGAACCTACTGTTTTACAGGGTAAGCTTGAGCAATCCAATGTAAATCCTGCCAGTGAAATGATTAATTTAATTGAACTTCAACGTCAATTTGAAAGTTCACAGCGGGCAATGAAAGCTATAGAGGAAACCTTAAAAAAGGCAACGACTCAAGTCAGTCAATTCCGCTAAGGAAAGGAGAAAATTATGTTACGTTCACTTAGAACCGCCGCTCTTGGAATGGCAGCGCAACAGCTCAATATTGATACTATTGCTAACAACCTGGCAAATGTAAATACTACAGGATTTAAAAAAAGTAATGTTGAATTTCAGGATTTATTATATGAAACAATTCAGTCAGGAGCATCTGACGGTCGTGAAGGACAAGAGAAGCCTAGTGAAATTCAAATAGGCATGGGCAATAAACCTGTTTCAACTTTCAGGTCTTTCTCTCAGGGGGCTATTGAAGAAACCGGCAACCCACTGGATATTGCTATAAATGGAAAAGGGTTTTTTCAAATTTTAAGACCAGACGGGAATTACGCCTATACGCGTGACGGAGCGTTACAGATTAATTCTAAAGGTAGTTTAGTTACCTCTACCGGTTTATCTTTATTTCCTGAGATAGCTATTCCAGAAGGAGTTTCGGGTATTAATATAAGTCAAGACGGAGTTATTTCTGTGATTATACAGGGACAACCGGATCCTGAAGAAATAGGTCAACTGGAACTTGCAACCTTTATGAATCCCGCCGGCTTGAGAGCCATAGGAGGTAATTTATTTGAACAGACTGATGCCTCTGGTGAACCATCCTATGGATTACCGGGCGAAGAAGGTTTTGGCTCAGTAGTTCAGGGTTATCTTGAAAAATCCAATGTAGATGTAGTACAGGAAATGATCAATCTAATTGTATCTCAACGAGCATATGAAATCAATTCTAAAGCGGTGAAAACATCCGATGAGATACTTGCTATGACCAATAACCTTAAGAGGTAGGTTAATCAGTGATACCCAGGCGATTAGTAATCTATTTTTTAGTAATTATAGTATTAATGCCGGTTATATGCAGAGGGGATGAATCTTCTGAATTAATAAAGGGAATACTATCTTTGTATTTTGAGGAGTTATTTAATCTCCAAAAATCAGATATCCAACTCGAGTTCATTCATTTGCCAAAAACTGTTTTACCGACAGGTAGGGATTATAAATATTTGGTTAAATCTAACCGAAATCTTCCTCGTTTAGGACATCAGATCGTATGGCTAAAAGTTACTGATAAGCAGAGCCTTATATCCCGATTACCAATAACTGTTGATGTTTCGGTTAATATGAATGTTGTATTAGCAGCTAAAAAATTAAAGCGTGGGGAGTTAATTGATAGTAAAAAAATATCATTAAGAACTCGAAAAATCTCGCAGGATTATAAAAATATTGTAAAAACTCCGGATATTGCTGTTGGAAAGATTACAAAGCAGGTCATTAAAGAGGGAGAGATCATAAAAAGATCGATGTTAAGAGAGCCTCCCGATATTCAAAGGGGTGACAGAGTGAAGATTCAGTTGCTATCTAAAGATCTTGTGATTACAACAAATGGCAAAGCGAAGGAAGATGGTGTTGTTGGGGATAAGGTTAAGGTTGTTTGTGCAATGACTGGAAAATCAATGTACGGAATTGTACAGTCCTCTCAATTAGTAACAGTTAAATTGCAGTGAGAAAGAAATGAAACATATATTTTTGTTATTAAGTGCAGTTATTCTTACCGGTCATAGTTTAACAGGGCAATTTTTTAATGATGAGAATCGGTCTATATACTCAGATATAAAGGCACACAATGTTGGGGATGTCGTTACAGTTCTCATTGTTGAAACCGCAAATGCATCTCGTGAATCAAAGATTAACAGCTCATCAAAAACTGATGTTGATGTAAATGGATCAGTGACTGGTGATTTAGGTAACTTAACTAAATTTTTACCAATCTTTGGAGCTTCCAGCAAATTAGCTAATTCCCATGATGGTTCTGAGGGTACTCAGCAAAAGGAAAAATTAACAGGAAAAATCTCCGCAAGGATAGTTGAAAAAACAAAAGAAGGTATGCTTAAGATTGAAGGTGAACGAACCGTTGAGGTAAATGGCGAAACGAATTTAATGAAACTGACAGGATTAATAAGGGCTAGAGATATAAAACCTGACAATATAGTATATTCTTACAACATTGCTGATGCAAAGATAATTTATAAAAAGAGCGGCTTTCGGAATAAGATTGCCAAACCTGGAACTTTTCAAAGATGGGGTACATGGTTAGTTGGTATTGGGTTAATTATATTGTCTGTTTACGGGAGTATATCTTGATTGGGTATAAGTGTAGAATAATATTTCTTTATGCTATAATGTTTTCAACTTTTCTTTATGCTGCTGAGGTGAGAATAAAAGATATTGTAACTATTGAGAATGCGTTTCAGGAGTTACTGGTCGGTTATGGACTGGTTACTGGATTGAGTGGAACCGGTGATAGGGCAAGTAGTAGTAGAGGGGCAGTTTTTACTGTACAAAGTATAAGTAATATGCTTGATAGATTTGGGATTACTGTAAACAAGGAACAGCTACGTACTCGGAATGTTGCAGCAGTTATGGTTACAGCAAAGACGCCAGCGTTTGGTCGCATTGGATCACATTTTGACGTAATCGTTTCATCTCTGGGCGATGCTACAAGTCTTGAAGGTGGTGTTCTGATTACAACTCCGCTCTTAAGTAGCAGCGGAACTTATTACGGTCAGGCACAAGGCCCGGTATCTATTGGAGGGTATAACATAGAAACAGATGCTGGTGAGAAGACGCGGAAAAACCATGCACTTGTAGGAAGAGTACCTAATGGTGCTATAATGAAAAGAGCTTCAGCCAATCAGGAATTTGACCTCAAGCAACCTATTCGGTTTCTATTAATCGAACCGGACTTTGTTACTGCAAGTCGGATAGCAGAAGCGATTAATACCTGGTATAGAGGTAGAAATGAAAAAGGAAGGGATAAAGCCACGGCTCGCTCTATAAATGCTGGTGTCATAGAATTGACGTTTCCCGGGTCAATTAAGACACAGGAAGAGGCAGTACTATTTATAGCAAGTGCTGAAACACTAATGGTACAGCCCGATGTTGAAGCTCGTGTTGTTATCAATGAAAGGACAGGTACTATTGTTGCCGGAGGAAATGTGAAAATTGGAGAGGTGATGATTTCACATGGTAGTTTGACAATTCATATAAAACGAACGCCCATTATTTCCCAACCTGTTGCGCCTTTTAGTAATGCCGGACAAACGGTAGTGGAGTATAAAACTGAAACAACTGTACAGGAAAGTGAAGCAAAAACTGCGGTAATAAAGCCTACAGCAACAGTAAGTGAGCTTGCTTCTGCGTTGAATGAGCTTGGTGTGAGACCCAGGGATATCATCGCTATTTTTCAAGCCATAAAACAGGCAGGCGCTTTATCAGCAAAGTTAATTATTATGTAAGAGGTTTTTTTGATAACAATTGATTCTAATGCAAAAATAGTCTCTCAAAATTTGAATTCCCCGGATTCATCTAAAGAAGTTAAAAATGTTTTCAATGAAGAAAAGGCACGGGAAATTAAATTGCGCCAAAAGTGTAAAGATTTGGAGGGCCTTTTCATAACTCAATTGTTTAAGGCTATGGAAAAAACTATTCCAAAAAGTTCACTTGCCGGTTCTAAAAATACACTTTCTTCTATGATGTTCAGCTCAGTTATGGGAGAAGCACTTGCAAACCAGGGTGGATTTGGATTAGCGGATATTATTTTTAGGTCACTGAAAGATAAAGATGAAATTCTCAATCTGGATAAATTATCTAATGGTACTTTTATCGACAATATTCAAGCAATCAGAACAATAAGAGATATTGATAATGAATGAAATTACAACTGATAATGATAATCAACAATTTGACTATTTAGTCGAAGTTCTTTCAAAAGAAGCTGCTCTTTATAAGCAACTGTTGGAGATGCTGCAGAGCAAACAGGAAGCAATTGTCATTGGTGATGTTGAAAAATTGAGAAAATGTGTGATTGAGGAGCAGGTGCTTATTCAAAAGGTAAAATCTTTGGCTAAAATTCGTAGTGAACATGTCGTTACTCTTAGTCGGAAATATAAATTGGCTGAAAAAGAGCCAAAGCTTAAAACGATTATGGAAATTGCACCTGCAGAGTATTCTATAAGTTTTATTAATCTGCGTTATCAGTTAAAAACAAGTCTTGATGAGATAACCAGTATAAATCGAGAAAATAGTTATTTGTTAAATTTTTCTATTGAACATATCAAAGGTTTAGCACATCTCTTCTTACGAACGGATAATGAATCTTCTGAAATATATAATGTAAATGGAATTGTTACTACACCAGAGGATGGAAATAAAGTGCTGAATTTCCAAATTTGAGGAAGTTATGTCTATATCCAGTATATTAAATATAACAAAACAAGCGCTGGCAGACCAACAGTCAGCTATTAATACCGTAGCTAAGAATATATCCAATATCAATACTGATGGATATAAAAGAAGACGAGTAGACCTGTTAGGTCTTAATTCTCAACAAGCAGGGTTTAATAATAAAATTACAGCAGATAACGTAACCCGTATTCGCCAGCGTTTTGTAGAAAATCAACTGTTTTATGAAAATCAAAATCTTGGGAAATACCAAACGGATGAAATGATAATGACTCAGATAGAGAATATATTTGGAGAACCTCTTGAAGCGGGTTTGAGTAATATTATGTCAGAATTTTGGAATTCGTGGGGTGATCTTACCAATGATCCAGAAAGTCAGTATGCCCGCACAATAGTTCGAGATAAAGGAGTATTGTTATCGAAGACATTCAATCGTATTTATTCTGATCTGGATAATCTAAATCAACAAATTAACACGGATATTCAAGATAAAGTGACTCAGGTAAACCAGATTGTTGACCAGATTAATTCCATCAGTAAGCAGGTGAGCGCAAATTACTCAAATGATCTTATGGACCAGCGAGATTTATTGATCAGTAATCTTTCAAATCTTATAAATATTGATATTCGCGAAGGGTCAAATGGTGAAGTTACGATTTCAACTGATGGTCAAATTTTAGTATCAAATGATTATGTAAATAATCTTAGTGTTAATATTTCTAGAGAAGGCGGTATCACAACTGCTAATATCCAACTGGTTGACGGAAAGCGTCTTGTTGATATTAATTCGGGTGAACTTGGCAGTTTGATTGAAATAAATAATCGGTATATTCCTGATTATATCAGTAAGCTCAATACACTAGCAAGTAGCATTGCTGAGCAGGTGAATGCAATTCATTCAAAAGGTTACAGTGTTGATGGAACTACAGGAATCAATTTTTTTGCAGATGATGTAACAGGTGCCAATAATTTAAGAGTAAGTAATGATGTTTTTATTAACCCATCTGTTATTGCATCGGCGGAATCGTCGGGTAAACCAGGTGACAGCTCGATAGCTCAGGAAGTTTTTGATCTCCAATTTTATCAGGGTATTCAGGGTAACACAGTATTTGATTTCTATAATACAACCATAAGTCAAATTGGTAGCCACGTTCAAGAATCTGGATTCTTGAGGAAAAGTGAAGAGATGGTTGTTCAAAACCTTAAAAATCAACGGGATTCGGTTTCAGGTGTATCTCTCGATGAAGAAATGACTAATCTTATCGAATACGAGCAGGCATATCAAGCGGCAGCTCAAGTGGTTGCAACAGTTGACGAAATGATGCAGACTGTTCTTAATATGCTGTAAAGTTTTTTATGAAAGTGTCTAAAGTTAAAAGTGAACTTGCCAAAGGCATCCGGCTACTGACGGAAAAGTGCCTAAAGTGAAAAGTGCCTGATGAACAATGACCAATTAACAATTAACAATATACAATTTATGTATTTTGAAAATATCAACTTTTGTCGATCGAAGATTCCTTTGGAAAGATATCTCTTTCCCATCTCAAAGAGATCCCGTTGGGATAGGGATCTTCCATAGGAATCCTCCGTGATCTTGAGATGAGACATGCTTCGTTGTGGACGAAAAGCTATGGAGCTGTAAAGAACAATGTTAAAGGGAATAAATAAAAGGATCACTTCGGATCTATAATGAGCATTTGATTGAAAGGAGTGAAATATGCGTATTACACAATCCATCATTACAAGAAGTTTACTGCAGAATGTTAATAGAAGCAGGGAAAATATGAATAAACATCAGACAGCAATTGCATCGGGTAAGGAAGTTCGGAATTCTTCAAATGATCCTGTTCGATTTGCAAGAGCATCCAGATTTAGAAAAACGATATCAAGAAATGAACAGTATCTTAAAAATATTAACGATGCAAATGGATGGCTCGATACAACAACCAGTTTATTAGATAATATATCTTCAACTATGATCGATGCAAAAGAAATCGCTATTCAGGCTGCTGATGAATCAAATAATGCGGAAATACGCACTATATTTTCTGATAAAATTGATAGTGTTATTAATGATACTATTAATCTGGCAAATAGTACATACCTTGGCAAATATGTATTTAGCGGTACGAATACTCTTGGAGATAAACCATTCTCATACGATGGCGGTACTGTAACGTATAATGGTAATTCGCAGAATATTGACCGTCGGATAGCGGAAAATTATAATGTATCAATAAATATAACAGGTTCGCAATTGGAAGATACAGATTTATTTTCATCCCTTATTGAACTGAGAAACGCCCTCAGCAGTAATAATACAACCGACATTCAATCTTCTATTGAAGATATTTCTTCTGCATCCGAGGAATTGTTTTCTCTAACATCTGCTCTCGGCTCTGTTAAAAATCAATTGACAATGACTGAGAAACGTCTGGATACTGCTAATATGAATCTGCGTTCTTATCTGTCTCAAACGGAAGATGTGGATTTATCCAAAGCCATTACCGAGTATAACGCTGAGGAAATGGCTTATAAAGCAGCCTTAAGTACAACTTCAGATGCAATTCAATTAAATCTTTTAGAGTTTATAACATGATTAAACAACAGTGTACAAGTTATGAAGAGCCATCTGCCTCCGAAAATAATATAATCTTTGGTGACGTAGAGGTTAACGAGGAAAACGTTATTAAATTCATATACGGTTTACCAGGTTTCGAGACACTGACAAGATTTACGGTAGATGAATTAAAAGATTATCCACCATTCAGGGTGTTACAATCGTTAGAAGAACCGGACATTTCCATGCTGATTTTAGATATTAGATTATTGAAAATACGGGATCAAATTAAGATACCTTTCAAGGAATTGAAGAATATCGGTATTGACCCTGGTAAATCTATAGATGACACGGAAATTTACGTCATTCTAAAAGTAGATAATGAAAGACAACAACTCACTGCTAACATTAAAGCACCTATAGTTATTAATAATAAGGATAAGGTTGGATGTCAGGTAATATTGGAAGATAAAAACCTATCGATAGAGTATTCGGTAAAAGAAGGCTTGAGTTAATTGTTGAATTTAAATGTATCGGAAAAGACAATCTTAAGAAATGAGATAAGTCCACAAACGACTACCGCCAAGGCGGGACAAGCACAAATTGACACGAACGAAAATTTAAAAAACTATTCGTGTCCATTCGCCTGCCTGTCCGGCAACCGCCGGACGCAGACAGGTGAAATTCGTGGATAAAAAAGAGCTGAATAGTTAAGAAATTAGAATGTAATAAATCCAGGGATGGAGAATGTTAGTACTGACAAGGAAGTCTAAAGAGAGTATTCGCATCGGTAACAATATAATAATATCTATACTGGAATGTTCTTCCGGACATGTGAAAGTAGGAATAACTGCTCCACTGGAAATTCCCGTTCATCGTGAAGAAGTATATAATATTATCCAGGCAGAAAACCGGGCAGCAGTCCGGCAGCTGCCGGATTTAAAACCTCATTTCCTGGCAAATCTGATGAAGGTGGTAAAATAATATGAATAGGTGGGTTACACCGGCTGGGCAAGTTATTACTTCGAAATATTTTTTGGGACTAATCTGGAAGTATTTTTGGGTTAAGTTACAAAAATGGTGGTGGAGAAATTTAAACGTCATAAAACACCATGAATCTTTTAATCGGAATGATGTACAAACTAGTAAAATTAACAAATTATGAAAGAGCAGATAAGAGGTTCGTTTAATCATACTTTAAGAATTAATGCAGAATATATCTGTTCACTATAATGTAGTTGTAAGTTAGCTGAAATAACTTTAATAAACCCTCTTTTGACTTGCTTGATGGGAGTGAGAGGGCGAAGCCGTGAGTAAAAATGTTAGAGAATATCAGGATTGATGGTTAATTGATGGTTGATGGTTGATGGTTAATGGTTAATGGATAATGGTTAATGGATAATGGTTAATGGATAATGGTTAATGGATAATGGTTAATGGATAATGGTTGATGGTTAATGGGTTGATGGGTTAATGGTTAATGGTTGATATAGACTTAAACTTGCAATATATCTGAGTTGCTGCGTGATGCTGCGGAGTCACTGCGTGATGTTCCTGAGTTGCTGCGAGATGCTCCTGAGTTGTAGAGCAATGCTCCTGAGTTATAGTGCAATGTCTAAAGCAGTGGTTCGTCACCTGCTAACTATGCCACACGCTTCTCACTTTTTCCTTTTACAATTCATCTACGTTCCACTATTTATACCGATGAATCAGGACGATGGACAAGTTAACCATTCCCAACCTGGATAAACCCCGTGGAATAACTATCATAATGATCGTTCACCAGAATAAATAGCAATATTCAACGGGGTAAACCAGAATTTCAAATTGCAAACTTGATGGTTTCGTAAAAAGTGATTATATGTGTCATTCTGATGAGCGAAGCGAAGAAGAATCTCCGACGAGAACCAGTAGAGATTCTTCACTCGTACCTCGTTCAGAATGACAGTTTTGATACTTTTTACGATTCCATCAAACTTCAAAATGCAAATTTTAATCCGCCATCTGGCGGATCTAATCTCAGCCTCCGAAAATAATTTGTGTAACAGGCGTCTCTGGAAAATTTGATATTTAATATACATTATGCTTTTTTACCGTTGAGAAATTAAAATATTCTTTACCCCGTTGGATAGTTCTTATATAGTATCTGAACGAAAACCCGTAACCGATTAGAGATGAGTATATTAAGGCAATATTGTGATCTGAATAATCGACTGATTTCCACGAAAGTCAATAAAAATCACCATAATACCTATGTTTCTACAGAATTACAGAGGTTGTCATTCTGAATGGAACGTAGTGAAATGAAGAATCTCAAACGAATTTTAAACATATAGTGTCTGAGATTCTTCGTCGTTCCTCCTCAGAATGACATCATTTTTTATAGCGTTTTGACATTGATATTTTACAATATAATCGACTTTTCGGTTAGACACTATATATGTCCGGCGGCTGCCGGATTTCATCAATGACTTATCCAACGGGGTAAAGAAAATAACAAGAATTTGAGGATTAAGAGACTAATTGAAAATTGATAATGCATAGCTGGGTGACACAAGAGGGATATTTAATTGAAGCAAGATATTTTGCAGGGTTGATATGGAAGTATTGCATAATAAAAATAATTCAACTGTATAAATGTAGAGTAAAAAGCTAAACAGTAATGGCGAGAGATATTATTATGAGAAAAAAGGGGATTGATCACCCCAACAAGATATTTGTTACAAGCCCGTCTTTACCTCCTTTGACTGAATTTAATAAGTATCTAAAGAATATCTGGCAAAACAAAAAACTAACAAACGACGGCATATATCATCAGGAATTTGAACAAAAACTGTGTGATTACCTTGAAGTAAAATACTGCTCGCTGGTTACTAATGGAACTTTAGGACTGATTCTTTCTCTGCAAGCATTAAGAATCACGGGAGAAGTAATTACAACGCCTTTTTCCTTTATTGCCACAACCCATGCATTGCATTGGAACGGTATTACACCGGTTTTTTGCGATATTTCACCTGAGACTTTAAATATTAATCCCGAAAATATTGAAGCCCTGATTACACCGAAAACCACGGCTATTTTACCTGTCCATGTTTACGGCAATCCTGCCGATGTGGACCGGATCCAGGAGATTGCGGACATCTACGGCTTAAAAGTTATTTATGACGCAGCCCATGCTTTTGGTGTAAAAGTTAATGGGAATTCCATACTGAATTTTGGCGATTTGTCGGTTTTGAGTTTCCATGCCACGAAAGTATTTAACACGTTTGAAGGCGGAGCAATTATTACCAATAACGAAAAGATGAAACACAGAATAGATTTTCTTAAAAATTTCGGCTTTGCCGATGAAGTAACAATTGTAGGTCCGGGAATAAACGGAAAAATGAATGAATTTCAGGCCGCTTTGGGTTTATTGCAATTAAAGTCCGTTGACGAAAATATCAATAAAAGCAAAATAATTGCTGAATACTATCGGCAACGATTGGCAGATGTACCCGGAATAAAATTTCTAAAGGATTTTACAAACACTCAGCACAATTACTCCTATTTCCCGATATTAATTGAAAATACCGAATACGGAAAAGATCGCGATGCAGTATATGAACTTTTAAAGCGAAATAATATCTATGCCCGCAGATATTTTTATCCGCTGATAAGTCAAACGCCAACGTATAGAGGATTGCCGTCGGCACGACCCGGTAATTTGCCTGTTGCTGAGAAAGTAGCAGAACAGGTGATTTGTTTACCGATATATCCCGATTTGGATTTAGAAAATGTAGAAAGAATTTGTAAAATAATAAGGCAAAGTTAATAATATGGATATCAAGAGAATCCTTGTTTTTCCTTGTGGTTCTGAAATTGGATTGGAAATATATCGTTCCCTTAAACACTCAAGACATTTTGAAGTTTTTGGCGGGAATAGTGTTGATGATCATGGAAAATTTGTTTTTGAAAATTATATAAGTGATATTCCTTTTGTAGATGATAAAAATTTTATTCCATCATTAAGAAAAATAATAAAAAAATATAACATTGATGCAGTCTATCCTACGATGGATAAGGTTATTACAACACTTGTTGAAAATCAAAATAAATTAGATTGTAAAATTATTTGTTCACCTTTATGGACTACCCAAATTTGTTTATCTAAAATTAAAACATATGAGAGATTCAAAGATTTAATTCTCGTTCCTGAAATTTATAAAGATATTAGCGAAATTGATTATTATCCCGTTTTTCTCAAACCTGATATTGGATATGGTGCCAGAGGAGCAACTAAAGTAAATAATAAAGATGAATTAAATTTTCAGCTCAAAAAGAACCCATTTTTAATTATCCTTGAATATCTTGAAGGTGAAGAATACACAGTGGATTGTTTTACAAACAGAAAAGGTCAACTTCTTTTTGTTGGTCCTCGAAAAAGATGTCGTATTAGAATTGGAATTAGTGTAAATACGAAAACAATTTTAGATGTGAGCGGTGATTTTAAAAAAATAGCCGAAATTATTAATTCCAATTTAGAATTACATGGCGCTTGGTTTTTTCAATTAAAAAGAGATGCTGATGGGAATCTCAAATTGCTTGAAATTGCAAGTCGTTTAGGAGGCTCTTCCGGTGTTTTCCGTCCAAAAGGAATCAATTTGTCTCTTCTTACTCTCTGGGATGCTTTTGGTTACGATGTGGAAATTAGTGAAAATAATTTTCAGTTTGAGATGGATAGATCTCTAAACTGTGTCTTCAGGCATGACATTAATTTTGATACGGTATATGTTGATTTTGACGATTGTTTAGTTATTAAAGATAAGATTAATACAAAATTAGTTTCTTTTTTGTATCAATGTGTCAATCAAAATAAAAAGTTAATTCTTATATCCAAACATAACTCTGAATTACTTGAGTTTTTAAAAAAATTCCGATTGCAAAGTCTATTTGATGAAATCATTCATATCAATAAATCAGAGAGTAAAACAAAATATATTACAAAAAAGCCTGCAATATTTATCGATGATTCTTATACTGAAAGATTGGAAGTTTATAATTATTGTAGAATTCCTGTTTTTGCTCCTGATGCTGTTGAATGTTTATTAAAAGTTGAAAATCTTAAAATTGATTGATATAAAAACTAAATGTATTAAGCCCATGAAGATATTACATACATATTGTCTTAATTATAACATCGGTGATTACGCGTTGGGTATAGGTTTAAAAAATCTGTTAAGACATTTCTTAAACGTTGAATTAATTGGGAATACAAATATTCAAGGTAGACAATTCAATGAATATTACATTAAGAAAGTTATAAATAAACGGTATAACATGCTTGTTATCGGTGGAGGAGGTATTATACACGGTGCTCACTGGCCTAATGGATGGTTTTGGTTAATAGACATAGATCTTATTAAAGAAATTAAAATACCTTTTATAGTTTATGGAGTAGGATACAATTATTGGGAAAATGAAAGAATTCCTCAAAGAGGTATTGATCACTTGATTGAAACCCAAAAGCATGCGGCATATTTTTCTGTAAGAAATGATGGCAGTGCCAAGAGGCTTTTAGATCAAACAGGTATTGAAGCTAAGATTGTTCCAGATCCTGGTTTTCATGTTAATGTTAATACAGAATACAAGAGATTTATTTATGAGCCTTATGTTATTATTCAAATAGCCAATGATAAGCCTGAACATCGTTTTTGTAGTTTGGCTAATCAAAAAATATTTATCACTCACATGAAAAAAATCACAAAGCACCTAACAAAAAAATATAAGGTTGTTTTTGCTCCTCATGTTTATGATGATGTGAGTATAAGCAAAGATATTGCAGATGGTATTAACAATGCAATAATTTGGAATTTTGGTTACTTCGCTTTTGATCATACAGATGAGGCTGTAGGTTATTATAAATATGCAGAGTTTGTTATATCTATGAGAGGACACGGTCAAATTGTACCAATTTGTTTTAACACTCCCGTAATTTCTTTAGTGAATCACCCTAAACATAGAGGTTTGATGGAAGAGTTAAACCTTTTAGAATATACTGTGGAAATTAAGAGCGAAAATTTTATAGCAAACCTTAATACTGCTATTGATAAAATTGAAAAGAATAAAAATCAAATTATCAATAGATATAAACAAATTAATAAACTGTTATGGAAAGATTCAGAAAATGCATTTATAGATATAAGAAAGGCTCTCAAAATATGAATAAAAAACCTTTAGTTAGTATTTGCTGCATTACCTATAATCACGAGCCATATATTGCGAAAGCAATTGAAGGTTTTTTAATGCAAAAAACCAATTTCCCGTTTGAAGTTTTGATACATGATGATGCTTCAAAAGATGGTACAACTGCTATTATTGATGAGGCAGGGATATTAATCAGTAACTCTAGACTGACTGACAATCTCAAAAGAGATTAAACAATCCGATAAGATAATGTTTCGAGAAATTATGGCACTTGTAATATAAACGGAAAGAAATTTAATGGATAAAATATTTCTAAATATTGGATGCGGAAATTGTAAACTGAATGGGTTTATCAATATTGATCTTGAACCGACAGCAGATTTGCAATTAGATGTAAGAAACGGATTGCCTTTTGATGATGATTCAGTAGATGGGATTTACTCTGAACATTTTATTGAACATCTTACTCAGAGTGAAGCCGTTGCCTTTTTAAGGGAATGTCGCCGTATTTTAAAATATGAAGGGGCTCTCAGAATATCAACACCTGATTTAAGTAATTCTGTTCAAAGATATCTGAATAATGACTGGCGGGAAAAAAGCAATTTAGATACTTATGGCTTTGGATGGCTTAATACTCCTTGCGAATATCTAAATACAGCTATGCGCGAATGGGGACATAAATGGCTTTATGACGAAACAGAGATTGTTCGATTGGCAAAGTATGCCGGATTTTATCATTTTAAACGCTGTGAAAGTGGAATAAGCAAATCACTACCTTTGTTCAATAATTTAGAATCCCGAATCGGTGATTTTTTAATTATTGAAGCTAAAAAAAGAAAAATTAAAAAGAAATCCGATAATCCATTAGTTAGCATATTTATCCCTGCCTATAATTACAGATATTTTTCTGATGCGTTAGAAAGCTCGTTGAATCAAAGTTATGATAACATAGAAATAATTATTGGTGATGACAGTCATAGTGAAAAAATCAAAGATATTGTAGAGATTTTCAAAAAAAAATATCCTGCAAAGAAAATACACTACTTTAGAGAAGAACCACCAGGGCAGGGAGAAAGAAGAAATGTTATTAACTGTTTGTCAAAATCAAAAGGAGAATTAATTAAGCCTTTATATGATGATGATCTTTTAGAACCTCGGTGTGTTGAGCGGATGGTAGAATATATTAATAGGTATCCAAGTGTAACTCTTGTTACTTCGTACAGACAAGTGATAGATTCAGAAGGACGAAAATTACCTGATATTAATGCAACTAAAAGAATCATTCAAAAAGATGCTTTGATAAATGGATCTGCAGTTGTAAAAGCGCTGGTGACTAATCGTATAAATTTTATTGGGGAACCATCTACTGTAATGTTCAGAAAAGAAGATCTGACCGATGAATATCCAGATATTTTATCTTTTGCGGGTAGAAAACCTGTGATGAATGGTGATGTTGCAATATGGATGAAACTGTTAAGTAAAGGAGACTGTATATATATTGCAGAATCATTAAGTAATTTCAGACTACATAAAGAACAAACGCAACAACAACCGGGAATGCGTGAAAAAGGATCATTAGCCTGGGAGCATGCTCTGTTTGATGCAAAAAGAATGGGATTTTTGAGTCCGTCTGCGCCAAAATTATCGGGTAAACCACTAAGTGCGAAATCGTCAAATACAAAGAAAACATTCAGTGTTTCCATTATTATCCCGGTTTTCAATAAAGTCGAATATACTAAAAAATGTATAGACGCCATTTATAAGAACACCAAATATCCTAATTATGAAATCATTATTGTTAATAACGGTTCTATTGATTGCACTGATCAATATCTGCAGGAGTTAGACAAAGAGAGAGAAAATATCAGGATAATTCACAATGAAGAGAATCTCGGCTTTGCAAAGGCTAACAATCAGGCGGCTTCTATTGCCTCATGTAAATATCTAGTATTTCTTAATAATGATACTGAGGTTTTACCCGGATGGTTAACTGCCGGTGTCAATAGATTGAAAGAAAATAAAGAAATCGGGATAGTAGGTGCTAAATTATTATATCCGGATCAAAGTGTTCAACATGCTGGGCTTGATTTTTATATAGATGCTAATCCTATATATTCAATTTGGCCACTTCATCGTTTCCGCGGGGTGGAAAAGGATGACCCCAAAGTAAATAAAGTAGAAGAGTTATACATTGTTACCGGCGCATGTCTATTTATTGAACGAGATTTTTTTTATGAAATCGGTTGTTGGGATATTGAATATGGAATGTACTTTGAAGATACCGATTTGTGTTTTAAAGCAAGGGCAGCAGGGAAAAAAGTTGTTTATGATCCAAACTGTGTTGCTATTCATTATGAGGGGAAAACATTACCCAATAAAGAAGAAATTGATAGGCTTAACATCAAGGCAGCAAAAAGGTTTTTTAAAAAGTGGAAAAGAGAGGTTGGGGAAATAGCCAGAGAAAAACTGATTGATAAAAAAGAAAATAATTATATTATTTTTAAAGATAAAATAGAGGTTAAATCGTTAAAAATATTAAAACCTTATTTAAATGAAATTTCACATCATTTAGCAGGAATATTTGAATCTCTGGGACCAATTTATGTTCATTTTGGAGGGATTGGCGATGCATGTTTATTGCTTTCAACTTTTTATGATGATAATCCTGAGCAAGTAATATTGAGTATTCCAAATTCGATCCCAGCGTTAAAAAATTTCTTCTCAAATTTCCCAAAATTAAAAAAAATATATTTTTCCCCATATCCTAAACTTCCTGAATATAATAGCGTTTACAGACAAATATTGCATCAAGTTAAGAATGTAAAAGGTTTAGGAGCGACACCTTTTAATAGCTATTTTGACGAATGGACATCTTTAATAAATATTTTCCAAAAATATGGAATAAAAAGTTCCTGTAAATGGGTAAAAACCTTTAAAAGAAAAAAAATAACCCCATTTCAGGTAGTATTAAATCCAAAAGGTAGTTCTAAGGGAATGGTAAAAGGGAAAAATAATAAACTAAATCCAACATATTGGAAACCCTTAATAAATTTTTTAAATAAGAAAAATATTATTCCAATTATCCTTGGAACTCCTGATGAAACGAAAGAATATCCTGCGATTGGTGATATAATTGATAAAAGGAGTTTTGATTTTAAAGAACAGATGGAATTAATTGCTTCCAGCGATCTTCTAATAGGGACAGATACATGGGGAAAAACTTTCTCTACCTTGGCTGAGATTCCTACAATAGTTTTTGAAACAATGCGTAGTAAGGAGTTACAAAATTGGAAAGATCCGGCGGATTATATTTTTATAGATCCATGGGATTCTATTATAAAAGTAAAAAATCTTAAAGAATGTAAAAAAGTATTTTATCAGTTGTTTTCTAAAAATATTAACATAACTATCAATAAAAATAAAAAAATAATGAGAAAGATTAGACCTATTATAGATTCGGCTGATTATAATGTGAAGCACAGTAACAAAAGTATTAATATAATTTGGGAAGGTTCCCAATTTGTTTATCATTCTTTGGCACTTGTTAATCGGGAACAGTCTCTAAGATTGATAAATGCCGGTTATAATGTGTCAATATTTCCTTATGAAACAGACCAATTCAAGCCTGATAAAAACAGTCCTTTTATAAAGATAGCAAAACGTCTTAGAAAAAAGTTACCCTCGGTTGATGTCCATGTCCGTCATCAATGGCCGCCCAATTTAGAAGCACCTGAGCAAGGACATTGGGTTGTAATTCAACCCTGGGAATTTGGTTCATTACCAAAGGAATGGGTTAAAATATTCTCTGAAAAAGTTGATGAAATGTGGGTTCCAAGTAATTATGTTCGCAAGGTATATATAGATAGTGGTATTCCTGAAGAACGAGTATTTGTCGTGCCTAATGGAATTGATTCGAAAAAATTTAATCCCAATGTAAAAGCTTATAACCTTAAGACGAAAAAGAAATTTAAATTTCTTTTTGTGGGTGGTACTATTTTCAGAAAGGGTATTGATATCCTTCTTGATGTATATACACAAACTTTTAATAAAGATGATGATGTTTGCCTTGTTATAAAGGATATGGGTGGTAAATCTTTTTATAAGGGTCGAAACATGAAGGAACATATCCAAGAACTGCAAAAAAAAGATAATACACCTGAAATTGAGTACATAGACACATTGCTTTCTGAAAATGACCTTATCGGTTTATATACGGCAAGTAATGTTTTAGTGCACCCTTATCGAGGAGAAGGTTTTGGACTCCCGGTTCTTGAAGCAATGGCTTGCGGCATTCCGGCAATCGTTACAAATGGCGCTGCTTGCCTTGATTTTTGTAATGAAAGCAATAGTCTTTTAATAAGTGCAAAAAAGGTCATATACCCGGATAAATCAATCGGTGGAAAAGAATTAGTCGATAATGCCTGGTTGTATGAACCTGATAAAACTGATTTAGGGAATAAAATGATATTCGCATATAGAAATCCCGAACAAAATAGGAAAATGGGAAACATCGCAAGTAAATTTACTCACTTAAATTTCACTTGGGATAATTCCTCCGAAATTCTCCAAAAAAGAATTATTGAACTTGTGAGAAAGCCTATTTTAAGAGAGAAAAAGACTGGTGGGAAAAAAATAGTCAAGGCTGAGAAATATTCAAGCACCTATAAAATATTCAATAAAATCAGCACATTGGAAAAGACCAAACCAGATGTTGAAAACGAATCGTATCATGACAACCATGAAAAGATAAATTGCCCTTTTTGCAATTCGGAGAAAGCAGAAACATATAGAAGAAGTGCAGATATTGTACGTTGTGTCGATTGTAATACGATATATTTACGAACAAGGCTTAAAAAATCAGCAATGGAAAGCTTATATCAATCCTATGGTGATGAAGGCGGTCATGCTGCTCCCCAAAATGAAACTGAATTATTAAATCATCCTTTGCGCAGGGAATATTTTTTAAAAGAGATACTTAATTTTATTAAACCACAAGGGGAAATTTTAGATATTGGCTGTTGCTGGGGAGCTTTTTTACATAATGCAAGGAGAGAGGGCTTCAATGTACATGGAATCGAACTTACTCAAAAAAATGTTAATTATGCCAGAACTCAATTAAAAATAGATGTTTCAAATAGACAATTTGATGAAATTGAATATCAAAATGACTACTTTGATTTGATAACAATGTTACATGTATTAGAACATATCCCTTACCCAAAATTTGCATTAGGAAAAGTATTTAATATCTTAAAGACAGGTGGAATGTTCTGTGGAATAGTACCAAACATCAAGTCTTTTTTATCATTGTCACTAAAAGATAAATGGTATTGGCTTGATCCAAATTATCATTATCTCCATTTTTCGCCAATGGTATTGAAGAGAGAACTAATAAATGCTGGTTTTGAGATAGAAAGAATGTATACTTGTACGGGTGATTATGATTTATCTATTTTACAAAAAGTCATTAAAAATATTTTTAAAGTAGATGATCCTAATATTGTAGAGCAGATTATAAAAAACATTGAAAAAAAGGATGGCGGAGAAGAAATACGTTTTTTTTCAAGAAAACCAAAATCTGGAGTGTTTATACAAAAAATGGAAATAAGTAAAGAAAATTCTGATGAGGAGACATTAAAATTTCTTATTAAAGACGTTTTTAGAGAAGTCCTTATTAAGAATCAATTACAAGACAATGATTATTTTATAAAAGCTGTTACCGCCAAGGAAAATAATAATATCAAAGAATCTATAAAATATATAGAATATACCTTAATGGTCAATCCCGATCACGCCGGCGCCTACAATTTATCGGGCATAATTTCATTTGAATCCGGTGACCTGGAAAATGCGAAAAAATTATTCGCCACGGCAATTGAAAAAGACCCGAAATTTGTTGAAGCTCAGCGGAATTTTGGTGATGTATTGCTGGCTTTGGAGGATTATGATAACGGAGTTCAGACTTTTATGACAATACTTAAAAATCATCCCGACGACATGCCGACACTTATTCGCATTGCTCAGCTATTCTTAGAGGTTGGGAAAAATAGTGATGCAGCGTTATATCTTGAGAAAGCAAAACAATTAGAACCAAATAATAATGAGGTGTTGGAAATGTTTAAACATATCTCAGAAGAGGAAAATGGTGAACAGAGTAATCTTAGAACGGAAGTTTTAAGTGATGATAGGGGGAAAATAGGCCAGGATAACAAATTAGAGCGGGCTACCAATCAGCTTACGGAAGGAAATATTGAGCAGGCGAATTTACTTTTTAGAGAAGTTCTATTGGAAAAGCCGCAATCGGAAGATGCGCTTTTTGGTTTAGCTTTATGTGCCCGATATGAAAAAGATAACGGAAAAGCTTTAGAATATTTAAATCGGTTGATTAAAATAAACCCCAATTGTGCCGATGCATTTAATCAGTCCGGACTCATTTCTTTTGAAACAGGAGATTTTGAGAGTGCAAAAACCTTGTTCATTGCTGCTATTGAGAAAGACCCTACACTTATTGAGGTGCAGCGTAATTATGGCGAGGTATTATTGGCTTTAGAAGATTATGAAAACGGCGTCAATACTTTTGTTGAGATTCTAAAAAATCATCCTGATGATGTGCCTTCTCTGATTCGCATGGCACAACTTTATACTGAAGTAGGAAAAGACGAGAAAGCCCGGCAGTATGCTGCAAAGGTTTTAGAGTATGATTGTGAAAATAAATATGCATTTGAAATCTTAAATACTAACATGAATTGAAATAATACTATGAGTTATATAGAACAGCAGGTATTTAGAAAATTTAAGAGTGGTGATATAATTTTTCGGGAAAATGACCCCGGAAATTCTATGTTTATTATCAACTCTGGTATAGTTGAGATATCAAAAGTTATCAACAAACAAAAGGTTGTGTTGGCAAAGTTGAAAAAGGGGTCCATTTTTGGAGAAATGGCATTAGTCGATGGCAGCCCGATATCGGCATCTGTAACGGCAATTATGGATGTCTCATGTCTGGAAATGAGTCGAATGCTTTTTAATAAACGACTTGAAGAGATTCCTCAATGGATGCGTTCTTTCTATCAAATTCTTGAAGAGCGTCTCAGAGAAGCAAATAAGAAGCGTCTTTCTTTAGTAACAGGAGAGGTTACCAAGCGAATTGTTTTTTTCTCTCATTTCTTCTTTTGAGGGAAAAACCTGATAGTTTTGGTAGAATTTCAATTTCGTGGAAAAAGTCGGCAGAGCTGACAGCATTTTTGATTAATATTCCGATTGAACTGGTTATGAAGGTAATGAATAAACTGACTCTTACCTCACTGGCGAAGAGCGAAATTAGGCATAAAGAGGGAAGACAATTTGTTGTTGAAAATTTTGAGAAATTCCAAAAGCTCTCTGAATATTGCAAGGAGCTTTATTTTGCAAAACGTGGTAAGGAAATATCTTCCGAATTTAAGAAGAGGCCAGTTGAAGAGATTCAGATGTATAAGTTTATTGATAAGCTATTAAGCGAACAATCATCTGCCAAAGATATTAGCATTGAGTTTTTTGAAAACCGGTGCTCGGAAGAGTTTGGAAAATCAGGAGAATATTTTAAAAAAGAGATTAACAGCATGATATTAAAAGGAATTCTCACTCGCAAAATTGACAATGTCGGGAATAAATATTATGATGTAGATAGAGAGATATTAAATACTGAATTGAAAGCAATTGAAACACTGGATTTATTTGAACCGATTGAAAAGGAACTTGAATAATATTTTTAGGGATGATGGACGAAGTAATTTAATTGAGCGAATTACATTAAATTGATGAGGTGATATGCAAGATCACATAAGTCAAAAAAAAACACAGATGAATGTTCTTGATGATATTACAGAGAAAGAAAATGCTTTACTAAAATACAAGGAAAGATTTCAAAATATTTTAGCAAATACAGGTGATTGGATCTGGGAAATAGATAAAAAGGGACGTTATACCTACAGCAGTCCTACATCTCAGCAAGTTCTTGGTTACAGGTATAAAGAAATAATAGGGAAACATTTTTTTGACTTTTTTCATCCTGATGAGTGTGAAAAATTGAAAAATTTGACATTCAATACTTTTAGGAAGAAAAGAAAGTTTAAGGGTTTTATTAATAAAAGAGTACATAAGGATGGACATATAGTTATTCTCGAAACAAGTGGTGTTCCAATACTCGATGATAATGGAGATTTGCTGGGTTTCAGTGGTATTGATCGTGACATCACTAAGCGCAATTATGTAGAGCAATTGCAAAATGTTATCTATAAAATATCTAGCAAGGTAAACAGTGTAGAGAATATTGATGAATTTTTCCAAGATATACACAAGCATCTTAACACAGTGATAGATACGACCAATTTTTATATTGCCCTATACGATCAAGATAAAGATTTATTGTCTTTTCCTTATTTTGCTGATGAAAAAGATAGCCAGCCAGCTCCAAAAAAGTTCGGAAGGGGTCTCACTGAATATGTAATAAGAACAGGTGAACCACATTACTTGACAGGTGAATCTATTTACAAACTGGCAGAAAAGGGTGAAATAGAACTTTTTGGCACTCCTTCTAAGGTATGGCTCGGCGCTCCTCTGAGAAAAGATAGCAAGATTATAGGGCTTGTTGCTGTCCAGAGTTATACAGATTCCTCTGTCTATACAGAAAAAGATCTGGAAATTCTTCAATATGTCTCGGATCGTATAGCGGTTGCTATTAATCACAAACAATATGAGCAAAATCTTCGAGATTCAGAGGAACGTTTTCGTTTTATAGCAGAAAATACTGGAGACATTCTTTACCGACTGCGGTACGAGACGATGACCTTCGAATATCTTAACCCTGCCGTTGTTCTACTGACAGGCTACACTGCAAAGGAAATAAATGAGACCGGTTTTTCGAGCATAATAAAACAAATGTTAATACCCGGATTTCCTTATGTCTCAAGGGAAGAGTTAATGCAAAAAAGAAAAGAAAGAACGACAGAGGAATGGAAATCGGAGTATGAAATTCTTACTAAGAATGGGAAAATAAAGTGGTTGTTAGATCATTCCTTTCCCTGGAAGGATGAATCTGGAAAGATCATTGGTGCAATAGGTGTTTTGCAGGATATCACCGAGCGTAAGCTGGCGGAAGAAGAGAAACTGGCATTTGAAGCTCAGCTCCGTCAGAATCAGAAACTTGAATCTATAGGCACTCTTGCCAGCGGTGTAGCGCACGAGATCAATAATCCACTAATGGGTATCATTAATTATGCTCAGCTCATCAAAGATAGGATTAGCGATGATTCTCTAAAAGAATTCTCGGAGGGTATTATTGAAGAAGGTGATCGGATAGCAAAAATAGTAAGTAATCTTCTTTCTTTTGCACGCCAGGATAAGGAGAGCCACAGCCCTTCCCATATTAAAGATATCATAGACGCTTCTCTTTCTCTAATTGGTGCCGTACTGCGTAAGGATCAGATTACTCTTATATACGATATTCCGGAAGAACTTCCTAATGTAAGGTGTCGAAGTCAGCAGATAGAGCAGGTAATCATAAATATCCTGACCAATGCGAGGGATGCACTTAATGAGCGTTATCCTGGTTACGATGATGATAAGATTGTTAAAATCAGTGTTAAATACTTTAAGAAGGATGAAGAAAAATATATAAGAACTACTATAGAGGACCATGGTATCGGAATGCGGCAGGATGTCATTGATTACATATTTGACCCTTTTTTCACAACAAAACCAATGGAGAAAGGTACGGGACTGGGTCTTTCTGTAAGTTATGGAATAATAAAAGAGCATAACGGAAAATTTTCTGTGGAGAGTAAACTTGGAAAATACACACGCTTCCAAGTAGATCTCCCCATTAATAATTGATAATTGACGATTGGCAATTGATTATTTATTATTGACAATAGAAAATAGACCCTGTACGGTCGCTTCGCTCCCTATCCCAAAGGGATCTCTTTGAGATAGGGCAAGCAATAAACAATAAGGAGTATAATGGCACGTGTATTAATAGTGGATGATGAAAAAAGTGTCAGGATTACACTTAGAGAATTTCTCAAAGAGGATAAGCATGAGATTTCTGTGGCAAAAAGTGCCGATGAAGCACTACGATTAGTGGAAAAACTCGATTTTGACATCATTATTAGCGATATTATTTTGCCTCGGATAAATGGAATGATACTATTAAAGCAAATTCGAGAGACTTCACCGGATATTCAGGTGATAATGATCACAGGTGAGCCAACTGCCGATACTGCTGCCAGAGCCGTAAGAGCGGGTGCATTTGATTATCTAGCTAAACCTGTATCTGCTGAATTGCTAAAAAAGGCAGTGAAAAATGCGGCAAAGGTTAAAGATTTAAAGGATGAGAACCGTAGATATCAAGAACATCTTGAGGAGCTTGTGGAAGAGCGAGCAAAGGCGTTAAGTGAAAGTGAAAAGAAATATAGGACTTTAGTAGAGAATGTTAATATTGGGATATATAGAATTAATGTTGGGGAAAATGTCAAATTTATTGAGGTGAACCCAGCGATTATCAATATGTTTGGCTGTAAAAGCAGAGAAGAACTTCTGTCAATAAATGTCCCTGATTTGTATCAGAACCCGAATAATTGGAGGAAACTTAGCGAACATATCTTGAAAGATGGATCAATAAGAAATGTGGAATTCAAATTCATGAAAAGGGATGGAACTTCCTTCATCGGCTCACAGTCTGTAGTAGTATTTAAAGACAAAAATGAAGATGTGTTATACTTTGATGGTGTTATTGAGAATATCTCAGAGCTTAAGCAAATAGAGAGTAAATTACATCGTTTTTCCAAAGTCATACAAGATTCAAGTGATGCAATCATCATTTACGATTTTAATGGACAAATTATTGCCTGGGACTATGGAGCGGAAGTTATATACGGATGGAATGAAGATGAAGCTCTCAAAATGAATATTAAAAAACTTATTCCACTAGAGAAATTGGATAGAACTAATAATTTTATAGAGAAGTTGATGAAGGGAAAAACTGTTGAACCATTTGTTACAGAGCGTATTAGTAAAGACGGACGACTTCTGTATATATGGTTAACTTTTACACTACTAAAAGATGAAGAAGGAAAACCTTACGCTGTTGCGACAACTGAGCAAGATATAACCAAACGCAAAATAGCGGAAAAAGGCCTGCTTGAAAGTGAAGAGGGGTATCGTAATTTGATTGAGTCCCTTGGTGAGGGAATAATTGTTGCAAATCTTGAAAATAAAATTGTCATTGCTAATCCAGCCGCAGAAAGAATTTTTGATGTAAATCCTGGAAAACTCATTGATCGAAAATTGGATGAGTTCGTTGATGCTAAAAATCTTACAATACTAAAGAATCAAAAATTGTTTAAGAAATCCAAGTGGAATAACTATGAGATAGAAATAATTCAACCTGGAGGAAGAAGAAGACTACTTAATATTACTGTTACACCAAAATTTGATAAGGATTTAAATACAATTGGAATGTTAGGTGTTTTTCGCGATATAACTGAAATTAAGCGAATGGAAGAAGATATATTAAAAACAGATAAACTTGAATCTATTGGTATTCTTGCCAGTGGTATAGCCCATGATTTTAACAATATTCTAACAGTAATCCTTGGTAATATTACACTAGCTAAAATGTTTTTGGAGCCTGAAAACAAAGTTTATAATCGACTTGAAGGAGCCGAGAAAGCATCCCTCCGTGCAAAGGATTTAACTCAACAACTGCTCACTTTTTCAAAGGGTGGTTCTCCAGTTAAAAAAATATCATCTATATCGGATTTACTTACTGAATCAGTTAATTTTTCACTTACTGGATCGCAGATAAAGTGCGAATTTTTCATCAATGACCAACTCTGGCCAGTTGAGATAGACGAAGGACAAATTAGCCAGGTAATTAATAATCTAATGATTAATGCTGTACAAGCGATGCCGGATGGTGGAATAATTAAGGTTGGTGCTGAAAATGTAAATATTTTTTCAGACAATTCCCTCCCCTTAAACGAGGGTAAATATGTGAAAGTAACTGTTGAAGATAATGGAACAGGTATATCGAAAGAAAATTTACAGAAGATATTTGATCCATATTTTACAACCAAGGAAAAGGGGAATGGGCTCGGACTCAGTACATCCTTCTCTATAATAAAAAAACATGATGGGTTTATTGATGTAGAATCGGAATTGGGTAAAGGAACAACATTTAATATTTATCTACCAGCATCTTTAAAGAAAAAGTTAGTAAGTGGAATGGAAGAAGAAATCCATACGGTTGAAACCGGGAAAATACTTGTAGTGGACGATGATGAAGAAATCAGGGAACTTGCTGAGCTTATGCTTGATAAAATTGGTTACGATGTAGAAATTTCTAAAGACGGTTACGAAGCTATTGAAATGTATAAGAAATCTATGGAAGTTGGTAAACCGTTTGACGCAATCATAATGGATTTAACAATTCCAGGTGGTATGGGCGGAAAGGAAGCAGTTAGTAAACTAATTAAAATAGATCCAGATGTTAAAGCCGTTATATCCAGTGGTTATTCCAATAATCCGATAATGTCCGATTATAGGAAATACGGTTTTGCTGGAGTTATTACTAAACCTTATAGAGCAGAAGAACTAAACAGGATCTTAACAGAGTTATTAAGAGATGGACGTTGATCACCGTATTTATAATGTATTAATTTTTTTCCAATGTACTACAAGACCACAATTCAAACATAAATATATCGCTTGATGTATTAATTTTATATGAAAGTGCCTAAAGTGTCTAAAGTTGAAAGTGCCTAAAGTTGTCTCGCTCCGAAGGAGTCCCTCTGGGAAAGAGATGTCTTTGACAAAAGCGATCAATGAACAATAAACAATTATCAATCAACAATATACAATTATATATATTTTAAAAATATCAACTTTCATGCTTCGTTGTGGCCGAAAGGCCATGGGAGTTATTCATAACATTCTGAAGAATAATCAATAACCTATTAGCTTTTTGAATATCACCAATTTTCCCGTATAACCCAATCAACCGTTTCATTGCATTTTCACTATTTGGTGCTTTTAACAAAATAGATTCATAGACTTTAATCGCCATATGAAACTTTTTCTGTTTTATTAAAATTGTCCCTATTGAATTCAAATATTGCGAGTCATCAGTTGTAAGATTATTGAAACTAGTTAAATATTCCTCAAACAGCTGAGTATTTCCTTTTTCAAAGTGTATTTCAATTAGCCGTTTTATCACTTCAATATTATCAGGATTTATCTGATACGCACCTTCTAAATACTCTAAAGCCTCATCAATTTTTTCATTTTTATAATAAAGGGCTCCCAGAGTAAAACGTATTTTATCCTCGCTAATTATAACATCTGTTGATAGCGACGTTTTGCTATTCTGGATTTTTTGTGTCATTGACAGCAACTTTTGCAGCCATTTAATTGCATCTTCATCTTTATTTTCGGTGATCGATATTTTATAAAGCAAATAATACCCGGCAGCTTGGAAAGGTTTCATACTAATTGATTTCATTGTATATCTACGTGCCTCTTTTAACTTATTCAACTTCAGCAAATTTCCGCTTATTAAGTTGAGAAGTGAGGCTGTCATTTGTGTATCAAATTGTTTTAGATTATAGGCAATACGATAATGAGACAGAGCTTTTTCCGGTCTTTCTGTTAAACCGTAATGCTGTGCTAAGGTGTAATGAGCATAGGCATTATTGGGAAATTTTATTACCATCTCTTTCAGAATTTTTTGGTTCCGTTGATTTTTCTTTTCTGCTTTTTCACCAGTTAAACTATAGCCAATATGATATAAATATACATTAGAGTCTCTTTCTTCTCCTTTTAATTTTGCAGCACTTGGGGATATCTGTTCATGGATTTGACCTGTGAAATAGATACCCCTTTTGTTTTTAAAAAGACGATGAGCATTGGAAAGAGAATAATTTTGACCATCTTTCTTTAAGCTTCGAATATACACCTTATAGATAACTGGTTTATTTTCATGCTTCAGTAGATTTTTTATTTCAGGAATAGATTCTGGCAATAGTCTTTCATCGGCGTCCATCCAGAGAATCCAGTCACCATTAGCATATTTGATAGATTCATTCCTTGCAGCGGAGAAATCATCGCACCAATCAAAATGATGAACTTCCGCTCCGTATTGTTTGGCAATTTCAACAGTATTATCCACTGAACCGGTATCTACAATTACCATTTGATCAACAATATCCTTAGCACTTTCCAGGCAATCGGGGAGGAATTCCTGTTCATTCTTTACGATCATGCAAAGTGAAAGAGTCTTCTTATTCTTTGCCTTTTTCATCTGATTCTCCTAAAAAACTATTTAATCTATAACTTAACCCTACAACGTAACTTATGAAATTTAGCACTATATGTTGGATTAAAGACAATATCATCATACAATATATTATATAGAAAAAGGTTAAGTGACGTAGTAGGGTTAATATTCAATTAGAACAACTTGAATGATATTTCGTAAAACTGATTATGTTATATCAATACTTGAAGTAACAGCAGTCTTTATTTTAATAATATAGATTATAATTAATTCCAATTGTTTCTAAATTGTTAAAAATCTCTAAAATATTGCACCACATTAGTTGAATTGATTCTGGGTAATTTACTTTGTGTCATTTAATCTATCTCATATCTTTCTTTTGTTACTAAATAACAAAAATTATACCATTGAAGCAATAAAAATTCACGTACCCAAATGATTCATTTATTGTCGTTTAATTATCTACTAATGAAGTAATATTTTGATTTCGGAGTGCCTTGAAATTATTGCAATATTTTCTTATTTATGAGGGACAATTTATTGGATGGAGTCCATAAATTTCTGTGTCGTAGACATTCTCCGAAGGAGTCCTGCGTGACCTTCGGAATAAAATTGAGTTGACATGGTAGTATGAGTCTCGACGAATAATATTTGATAGTATGATTTTAACAATAACTTTTAATGTAAAACTATTAAACAGGATATTTCTCGACGGGAAATGTCTTGTACCCCGAGTAGGACTCGAACCTACGACCGTCGGCTTAAGAGGCCTACGCGTCACGACGGGAGAAATGGGAAGTGTGCTATAACTGTGCTGTTTTTTTGTCTACTCCTGTCTACTTCTGTCATATCAAAGATCAAAACCTTGAATGAAAAATGACTATTGAAACAGTAATAAAAAAGCCCAATTTCATAAGTCGGGCTTTATGGTACAGATATTTATAATTGTCTACATATAGGTCATTATAAATCCACTTTCCACAGAAATGTATCCATAAAATAATTTGAAAATGTTTTCCTGGTCCATCAGATGACCTTTATCATAGCAGGTTGTTCAACCCCTGTTTGCCTCGAAGAGATGCTCTTGGCGCACTCTGACGCCAAATTAAAGATTTTCGGATATCGTTATTTTATTTATATGGCGTCAGGTGCGAAGCAGATTCGTTAGCAGTTCCTATTTTACTGGTCTAAAAACTGACATTATCTCAAGACCATTATAAAAATTCATAATCCAAAGTGATTTTGATTTATTACGTTCATAATATCCCACATAAGTAAAAATATCATCTCCAATTCTTTTTACTTTTCCACTTAAGATTAATTGCCTTAATTGATATGGCATAGAAGTAAATTTATCTCCTGAAATAGACATATTCCAACTCACATCACCTTCGCTATAACCTATTGAGTTTTCGTTATACATAAGTGCTCTTGTCATTCTTTCAATAAACCGATCCATTACTTTTTGATCAAGATTTATTATTGGTCTACTACCGAGTATTGTACCATTTACTGATTTAAATTCTGCCATATAAATACTATTTAGAAGGTGTTCTAAATTACTTCTTCCTTCTTTCCGAATTAGAGATCTATTACGTTTTTTAGAAAGTTGGTTTTTTATACCATTATGTTTTTCAGTATCACTTAGAGAGGTAATGATGTTTCTTACTCTTTCATCATCTTTTCCTAGTTTATTATTACAGTATTTACAACACGGTACAGTAATTAAATTACTTGGCCTAGGTATAGGAAAAAAACATAAAGGTGGAATATGATCTTTCGTATCTGATATTGACTGTCCATAATATATACAAAGTATTTTCATAGATTTACTTCTACACTGCTAACGATGGGCGTCAGGCGCGGCTGTAAGCCGTCGCCTGCACGCCTTTGTTGAACTAAGCCCGGCAAGCTGCCGGGCAGGATCCTCCTATTACATAAATTCTACCTAAAATCCCCAATTGTTCTCACTATAAAAATATCTCCTTTAATATACTAATTTAGTGTTGAAACGTTAAATAAAAATAAGGAGGTATA
>Ga0307434_1000055_pt1 | contig 101960 bp, 90 predicted proteins | sample SalMarWE160220MG_FD_202156 | JGI IMG/M metagenome (GOLD analysis project Ga0307434, IMG submission 202156) | Salt marsh sediment microbial communities from the Plum Island Ecosystem LTER, Massachusetts, United States - WE1603-220 | ecosystem: Environmental > Aquatic > Marine > Intertidal zone >... | reverse complement strand
GGGGCTATTTTAGCCCCACGTTTTTTTAATTTCAACCCCTTAATTATACCCTTTAACACTTTTACGGTCTCTTCGCTCATAATATTTAACTTCCTTACTGTACCACCATGTGCCTGAACTCTCCCGGAATGAAGTTATTATCCTATTGACAAAACAAATATTCTTTTTATATTTATATATCGAGTATAATAGAGCTTTAGTTTTAATGAGGGGATTGCAATGAATAATGATTTAAAAAGGATAAAGGAAAGGATGGAGAGAGATCCAAACTCGCTTTTGTTTGCACAATATGCGGATCTTTTGAGGCGAGAGGACAAAATAGATGAGGCTATAGAAGTCGCAGAGGAAGGGGTTGGTAAACATCCGGAGTACGCTACCGGTTTTTTGGTTCTCGGAAGATGCTATAACAAAAAAGGCGAAATCCATAAAGCGATAGATAATTTAGAGAGAGCAACAGACCTTGATAAACAGAGTATAATCGCGTTGCAGGAATTGAGTAAGCTCTATGTTAAATCGGGAGATAAGGAAAATGCGAAAAAGACTCTCAGGAAACAACTTGAATTGGATCCTTTAGATAGAGAAGCAAAAAAATTATTGAGAGAGATAGAAGAGGATAAGGCTGAAGATAATGTCGGAAGCCTTTCTTCTTTTTTTGAGGAAGAGTTGAGTGGAGAGGAAGAAGTCTCCGAAGAGGAACCCTTAGAAGTGGAATCTGCCGAAGAAAAAGTTATTTCCGAGGAGGGAAAGGGAGAGGGAGATATTTCGGAAGTGGAAGAGGTGGAATCGGAAGAATCTTTAGGGGAAGTGAATATAGAAAGTATATCCAGTGAGGAATTTGAAGAAGAGGGCCCCAAAAAGGAAGCTGTCGAAGAAATCGAAGATATAGATTTGGGAGATGAGGGGGTAGAAAGTGGTTCGGAGATTGAAGAAGAGGAATTTTTTGGGATTGGAGAAGCGGAAGAGGGAGAGAAAGAGGGAGTGGCTGTGGATGAGGAATGGGGCGAAGAAGAAGACGATGAGGATTTTATCGGGGGTGAAGGTTGGGGAGGAGAAAATATAGATTTTGAAAAAGAAAAGGAAATTCCGGATGAGGATGAAACTTCAGAGGAAGAAGAAGTGGAAGAGGTGATTTCGGAAGATGTTGAGATTGAATCGAAAAACGAAGAAGAAGTTTCGGAAGAAGAACCGGAAGTAGTTGTTGATGAAATTGAAGAAGCTTTAGAAGCTGAAGAAGAAATTGTATTAGATGAAGAATGGGAATCCGAAGAGGAAGAGGAAGAGGAAGAGGAAGAGAAGGAGAAAGAGATAGAAGAAGAGGGAGAGATGGAAGAAGAGATAGATGAAAATGAAGAGATGGAAGAAGATGAAGAGATAGAAAAAGAGGTGGAAGAGGAAGGATGGGGGCTTGAAGAAGAGGAAATATCAACAAAATCAGATGTGGAAGGGGAAAAAGAGGAAATAGAAGGGGTGGAAGAAGTTGTTGAGGAAGAAACTAAAAAAGAAGAAATGGAAATTGGTGATATTTTCGGAAAGCCTGTATCTGAAGTGGGATGGGGAGAGGAAGATGAAGATAAAGGTGAAGAGGACTTTCCTGGAGTCGGTTCGGAGCCTGAGTTAAAAACAGTAGAAGTCAAGGAAATTTTTGATTTTGAAGAAGAAAGTAAAGAAGATAAAAGTATCGAAGAAGTCGAGTTTTCAGAAGAAGCTGTTGGGTTAGAACAGGAGGGAACTCTGGACATATCAGTTGAGTCGGAAAAAGAACCAGAGGAAGAAGAATTGGAATTGGGGGAATTAGAGGAAGAGGAGGAGATGAAAGAGGAAGAAGAGTTGGAATTAGAGGAAGAACCGGTGGAAGATATTTCGGAAGAAGAGGTTGTCGAAGAAAAAGCGGAAGATCTTAAGGAACTCGGAGAAATTTATGAAAAGCATGGCTTTAAAGATAAAGCCCTGAAAGTATATGAGAAGCTTTATAAAATCGAAAAAAGTGATGAGATAAAGAAAAAAATAGAAAAGGTTAAATCTTCAGGAAAAGGAAATCTTTTGGATTTAGAGGATGATGAATCCGAGGGAAAAGTTGGAGAGAGTCTCTTTTCTGAATTAGATAAGAAAGCACCTATACAGATGGATGAGGAAAAGCAACCTTCAGAAAGTGAAGAGAAGAGTGAAGGGGAGGAAGAAGAGGAAGTTGATGATAGCTTCCGCGAGTGGATTGACGGCTTAGGTGGGGCATCAAGTGGATGACAGAATAACAAAGATACAAGAGCAATTTAAAGAAAAAAACATTGACTGTTTTCTTGTAACTTCTAAAGAAAACATTTTTTATTTAGCAGGTTTTACCGGTGATTCAAGTGTTCTTTTTGTAGCTCCAAGAAAAGCTTTATTGATTACTGATCACAGATTCCAGGGAGAATTAGTTGATAATATTAAGGACGTAGACGTTTGTGTTACTAAAAAGGGTTATATAAAAGAGCTTGCAACCCATCGTATAGCTAAAAGGAAAAGTAGAATTGGATTTGAAGGTAACGGTATAAGTTATAGTCTTTATTGGGAATTAAGAAAAAAATTAGATTGGTTAAAATTTAAAAGTTTCGATTCTTTTGTAGAAGATTTAAGGATTATGAAAACAAAAGAAGAAATTAAAAAAATAAGAGTTGCTTGTAGTATATTGGATGAGGCTTTTGAAGCTACTATTCCTTATATAAAAGAAGGAATTAGCGAAACGGATATTTCAATAGAGCTCGAGTACAGAATGAAAAAAGCCGGTGGGGAGAAGCCCGCGTTTGAAACGATAATTGCGTCCGGATATCGTTCTTCGATACCTCATGGGGTGGCATCGAGCAAGAAAATTAAGAAGGGGGAGTTTATTACAATAGATTTTGGGACAACTTACCAGGGTTATAACTCTGATATGACCAGAACGGCATTTTTGGGTAAACCTACAAACAAAGATAAAAAGATTTATGAAACAGTATATGGTGCTCAGAAGCTTGCTTGCGAATCAGTAAAAGATAATATGAAGACCAGGGATCTGGATAAAATAGCGAGAGATTTTATTTCTGACAGCGGATTTGGGGAATATTTCTCTCATTCCTTGGGTCATGGTGTGGGATTGAGGGTGCACGAGAAGCCAACTATTTCTAATAAAGATAAATGTTATTTAAAGAAGGGTATGGTTTTCACAATAGAACCAGGTATATACATTCCTGGATATCAGGGAGTCAGGATTGAAGATACGATTGCGTTGGAAAATTGTAAACCGGAGTTATTGACAAATTCTGAAAGGGAGTTAATTGTTTTATAAATGGCTACTATAACCGATATAAATAAAGGAAAGATTTTGAAATATGAGAATTCTATGTATGAAGTAATAGAATTTCTTCATGTTAAACCCGGGAAAGGTCAGGTTTTTGTAAGAACGAAAATGAAAGACTTGGAAAGCGGAGCAACGATTAGTAAAAATTTTAAAAAGGGAGATACTTTTGAGGTAATTTCTCTCGAAGAAAAGAACGTGCAATTTTTATACAAAGATAAGGGTAAATTCTATTTTATGGATCTTGAAACTTACGAGCAGTATCCAATTGGGGAAGAGGTTTTGGGAGATGCCAGATTTTATCTTAAAGAAAATATGAAATGTAGTGTAAAAATTTCGGAAGGTAAAATGCTTGGAATAAATATCCCTAATTTTGTTACTCTGAAAGTAACTTCTACTGACCCGGGAGTCAAAGGTAATACAGCTCAGGGTGGCTCGAAACCAGCTGTTCTTGAGACCGGTCTTAAAGTTAAAGTTCCCTTATTCCTTAAAGAGGAAGAAGAAATTGTGATAGATACAAGAACCGGTGAATATATAGAAAGAAAATAGTAAGGAGGAGGTATGGAAAAGGTTAATGGAAGTATCGGATATGAGAAGCAATTAAGGTCTGGTGAGACTTTATTTAAAGAAGGCGACGCGGGGGAGGAAATGTATCTTATAAGATCCGGTAGAATTAAGATTGTGAAAGATCTGGAAGGGACAACTAAGACTCTTGCTGTTATAGGGGAAGGCGAATTTTTTGGAGAGATGGCTCTTCTGGATAAGAGTCCGCGTTCCGCGGCTGCAATCGCTGAGAGTGATGCGAAACTTATTATAGTAGACAGAGATGCTTTCTTAAGTTCTGTAAATAAAAATCCTTTTATAAAATATATTATAGAAACTCTAACAACTCGCCTGCGAAAAACAAATAATATGTTAAAATACTTCGCTGTGCCAAATGAGAAGATTCGCTTCCTTTTATTTGTTAAAGACCGATTAAGTAAGAACGAAGAAGGGGATATGGATACGAGATTGGATGCCGGGGGGAAAGAAATTGCCCAGGTTACCGGGGTACCTATAGATAAGATAAAAGAATATTTGAAAGAAATAAAAGATTACAATATCGCGAGTCTCGAGACGACTGTAATTATAAAATCTCCTGAGAAGTTCCAAAAATACGAAGAGTATATTACACTGCAGGAAGAATTTAAGGGAAGATAACGGATAAACCTTCGGTTTATCCGTTAGGAAGTTAGGAAGATAATTAGTTATTAGTGAATTGGTTGATTGGTAATCCCCAATCTCAACCCCAAAATCTCAATTTTCAATTATTTACTGTTTTTAGTACTATCAACGACCGGTTTGAAACTGAAAGTCAGTGGGTTGTTATTATTATGAATATCATAATGTAAAATAAAATCGCTTTTTTCTGATGTGAATGGGGCGTTACGATTGCGTTTGTCATGTATTGCGAAACCTCGGAATTTAAGTCTTACGAGCAATTTGTCCTCTTTATGTAAGAAATAAGGCCCTGAAAATCCATCTTCTTTTATCTTATGTTTGCTGGCAGATAAGGAATCTTTTTGGAAAGACTCAATTGTGGTCTGAACCGGAAAATGTGTAGTATCGACAAAATGTGGCGATTTGATATATGAGGAAGTAGGATATATTATAATACTGTCTAAAGGTGTTGTTATTTGTAAATGAACATATATTTCCAACGCAAAATCATCTGCGGCTAATTTAATATCTAATGGATAACTTCTATATACATATTCATAATGATTAATATCTTTATGATAAGGGTCAGATATTTTATATTTCCACCCCGGATCGACAACTGTACAGGAAACCACAAAAAAAATTAATAAAATGGAAGACATAAATAGTGAGGTAAGGTATTGTTTTTTATATTTTATCATATTTAGCCCTTTTTTTACTAACTTCTAACTTCAAACTACTAACTTCTATTTTCCCAATTCAATCGTGTCGAAATCGGTATAAGGGACCAGGACTTCGGGGATTTTTATTTCTCCTTCTTTAGTCTGGCAATTTTCCAGAAGAGATACCATAAGTCTTGGAGTTGCTACTCCTGAACCGTTTAGAGTATGAACGGGTACGGTTTTCCCTTCTGTTCTTACCCTTATGTTCGCTCTTTTTGCCTGGAAGTCTTCAAAGTTACTTACCGAAGAAACTTCGAGCCACTTATCTACGCCCGGAGCGTATATTTCAATGTCATATGTTTTTGCCGAGGCAAAAGAAAGGTCATCGTAGGGTAATAAGATAACTCTGTAAGGTAAGTCTAAAAGTTTTATAACCTTGAGAGCTTCATCGAGCAGCCTTTCGAGGGCGTCGTACGACTCCCCTGGCATAACAAAATTAACGAGTTCTACTTTATTGAATTGATGTAAACGTAGCAGACCTTTTGTTTCTTTTCCGTAGGAACCGGCTTCTCTCCTGAAGCAAGCAGTATAACCACAGTATTTGATCGGTAAATCATCGGGAGTTAAAACTTTTTCCGATAGTATATTTGTAAGAGGAACTTCGGCTGTAGGATTTAAGAATAATTCATCCTTATCCGTTATATACATATCGTCTCTCATCTTGGGAAGCTGACCGGTATTAAACATAGATTGTTCCGTGGCAAGAAAAGGTGGAAATACTTCCGTATATTGATGGCGTTTCGTGTGAAGGTCGAGCATGAAATTTATGAGAGCTCTCTCCAATTTTGCCCCTTTGCTTTTGTATAAACTAAAATTACTTCCCGCGATAGTCGCAGCAGCGGTAAAATCGAGAATATCGAGAGATTCTCCTAATTGAATATGTGTTAAAGGCTTGAAGGATAACTTTTTTACACCGGTTGGTTTTGTTATTGTTACCGGTTTTTCTTTGACCGAGTTATCGATAAGGTTTGGAATCCAGGAAATAAAATCGTCCATCGATTTTTGAATATTCTTTAATTCTTTTTCCTCAACGATGATTTTTTCTTTAAGAAACTCTAATTCGGATATCAATTCGGAGGCATCAAGCTTATTCTTTTTTAATTTACCTACTTTTTTACTCTTTTCATTCCTTTCCCTTCGCAGTTCATCTACAGAAGATTTTAAAATTTTTCTTTTATCGTTTAATTCTATAAAAAGTTCAAAATCTATATCGACGCCTTTGTTTCTTGTATTTTTCTTTAGTTTCTCTAAATTCTCTTCAATAAATTTGATATTATACATCTAAATACCTCAATTGTCTTAAAACTCTATTTCGTATTACATCCACCTTTTCTGATCCCTCTAAAACTTTTCCTTTTTCCATGATCTTTTTTGTAAGTAGTTTCATCGCATTTCCGCAATCGCAGTTCTTTTTGGAATCTCTAAAAGAAGCTATTTTCCTATTGCCGCAGCGTTCACATTCTAATACTTGTTTTTCACCCGCGACTTTTCCTTTTTTGGATACTAATTTACCTTCTATTTCCACAATATCAAGGCTAAAGTTAATCGTGGGTGCGTTTGAAAGACTTGTTCCTATTCCGTATCCGTCAGCGTAAGGATTAAGCTCCTTTAGACTGCATTCATCCAAACCTCCTGAGACGAATATGCCTACATCGTTAAAATCTCTGTTGTTTAGCTCTTCTCTTATTTCTCTCAAGATTGATGGTAGGTTACCTCTCCTTGAAGATGGTGTATCTACCCTTATCGAATCCAATTTGCCTTGTAACTTTTCGGCAAGTCTTACTGCCTCTATTTTCTCATCGCCGAATGTGTCTACGAGGATTGTTCTGGGTATTCCCTTGGCAACAGTTTTGTCGTAGGCAAGCGCGGCTCCTGCGGTATCTCCGATTATAAGTATTACCGCGTGTGGAATTGTTCCCTGTGGTTTTAAATTTAGTTTTTTAGCTGACAAAATAGCAGAGACACCGTCGGCTCCTCCCAGATAAGCGTACCTGTCTATAACCGGAGTTATGGAGGGATGCATTCTTCTCGCCCCGAATGATAAAACGGTTCTTGAGCCTGCTGCAATTTTGCATCTAGCTGCTTTTGTAGATATGCCGGAAGCCTGGCAAATATAGCCCAGCAGGGGTGTTTCAAATTTTGCGAAATCCAGGTACTTGCCTTTTATCGTGAGAACCGGTTCTTTTTCGAGAAATACGCTGCCTTCCGGTAAGCTTTCGATATCTATTTTTTTATTCTTAAATAATTCTATTGCTTCACTAAGCCCTGCGAATATCGCCCATTTGTAATTATCGGGTAATTTTTTTGCCCACACTTCCGCAATTACTTCGGGGTTTTTCTTTTCCTTTTTCAATATTTCTTCGGCTCTCTGAAAATAAATATCAGTAGTTTTTCCGTCGAGTATTTCTTTATGATTCGCGTGAATTTGCATAGATATTATTTCGACTCCTTCTTTGGAAAACTATTAAAAAAATTTTTTATGTCAAGGAATTTTATCACTTCTTTTTTTTGCCTGTTCTATAATCTCTATTAATGAGGTGATTTTTGGCTTTGAAGAATTGAATATATAGGAAATTTCCTCTTTTGTGTAATTTTCTTTCAAGAATTCTTTAACTGGTATTTTCTCAAACCAGCAGTCTAATATTTTACGACAGGGTAATCCATTATTTTCCCGGTGACAGTAATGGAAAGTAAGCCAGTGACCTAATTTGCGGCAGTAAATTTTCTCGTTATCGTATCTATCCATGAATATTTTAAAGTTTTAAGAAAGCCGTAAGGATTTCCTTACGGCTTTCTTAAAAAAATTACCATTTACCTGTTTTTTCTTTTTTTGGTTTAGGTAATCCTTCTATACTTTTTAGAGATTTTTTCATTTCTTCTTCGGGGAGAGGATAGTCCTCTAAATTGCCGGCGAGGTAGTTTTTGTATCCGGCCAGGTCGAGAAGACCGTGACCGCTGAAGTTAAAGATTATAACTTTTTCTTTACCTTCTTCTTTTGCTTTTTTGGCTTCCCGGATTGTTGCCGCTATGGCGTGGCTCGTTTCGGGAGCACAGATTAATCCCTCTGTTCTGGCAAAAGTTATAGCGGATTCGTAACATTCCAGTTGATGAATCGATTGCGGAGTAAGTAATCCTTCGACTATCGCTTGCGATATCAAAGGAGCCATACCGTGATATCGCAGGCCGCCGGCGTGGATTGGAGGCGGAATAAAATCATGTCCGAGTGAAAACATGGGTAGAAGAGGAGTCATTTTGGCTGTATCTCCATGATCATACACAAAAGGAGCTCTTGTCATTGTTGGACAGGAAGTTGGTTCTACAGGTATGATGTCTATTTCTTCTCCGTGTATCTTATCGTTAACAAAAGGAAAAGCCAACCCCGCAAAGTTACTGCCACCTCCGCAGCAACCTATTACAGTATCTACTTTGTTTTCTCCGGCTTTTTCGAGTTGTTTCTTTACTTCGAGTCCGACTATAGTTTGGTGCAGCAATACGTGGTTTAGCACGCTTCCCAGAGAGTATCTGGTTTCGCCTTTTTCATCTGATACCGCTTCTTCGATTGCTTCACTTATGGCTATGCCGAGACTTCCGGGTGTATCAGGCATTTTTTCAAGTATTGCACGTCCTGCGTTAGTTGTGTCACTGGGACTTGCAATACAGGTTGCTCCCCAGGTTTGCATCATTGTTTTTCGAAAAGGTTTTTGGTCGAAACTGATTCGGACCATGTAAACCTTGCATTCGAGCCCGACAATAGCACTCGCGAAAGCAAGAGCACTTCCCCACTGTCCCGCGCCCGTTTCTGTTGTTAGTTTTTTTATTCCGAATTCTTTGTTGTACCATGCCTGGGCAACCGCTGTATTAGGTTTGTGACTGCCTGGGGGGGATACGCTTTCATTTTTATAATAAATTCTGGCCGGTGTATCAAGATAGTCTTCCAAAGCTTTAGCTCTGTGCAAGGGAGTGGGTCTCCATTTATAAAGAATGTTCAGTATCTCTTCGGGAATGTCTATCCATCTTTCCGAACTTGCTTCCTGTTCTATTAGATTCATAGGAAAAACAGGGGCAAGCATATCCGGTGTTATAGGATTCCCGTCCGGACCGAGTGGCGGTTGTAGGGGACTCGGTAAGTCGGCAGCAAGATTATACCACTGTTTGGGGATTTCGCTTTCGCTTAAAACTGTTTTTATCCGCACAATAACCTCCTTTTTTGTTGTTTCAGTATAAAATAATTTCCTTAATTCCTAATCAATATAAGTAATTAAATACTAAATGTCAAGAAAAAATATAAAACAAAAAGGAAGATAGCTACTGGTCGTTTGTCGAAAACTTTGTGGTCTTTGTGAGTTTTGTGGTTCAATGGTTTTCGAGATAGGGTGGATGGTTTGACCATCTAAAGTCCTAACCATTTTAAATCCCTTGACAAATTGTATCAAAAAATTAAATTCAGCCCATGAAAAAACTAATAATATTATTTATATTATTCTTACTATTAAATATATCTAACTGTACACCGGCAATACAGGTTGTTTCCGAGGAAGACGCGAATAAAATCTATGAAAACGCTATGAAAGCGTATACTGAACAGAATTATAAAGAAGCGAACGAGCTATTTCTGGTAGTTGCCAAAAGTGACAAGTCAAGGAAACTTCAGGCGAATTCTTTATTTTATCTCGGAGAGATAAATAAAGCGATGGGCAATTATGGAAAAGCTTTGATAAGTTATTCTGCGGCGAGTCATTACGGTATCAATACAGCAGAGAATATAAAAGAATTAGCCTCTCTGGCGGATGTAAATTCTATCGAAAAATCCGTAAGTTATGCTCCTGCCGAGCTCAAGCCTTTTTTATTGTATACGCTCGGAAGGAAATTGCAAAGTTCGGGTAAAGAAAGAGAAAGTGAAAAATATTTCGCAGAAATTGCTAAAAAATATCCAAGGAGCGAATATGCGAGAAAGTCGAAGTACATGACTCCCCATAAGGGAAAAACTAAAGTTGGGATATTGCTGCCTCTTTCAGGTAGCTATCGGGAATCGGCTGAATCGGTTAAAAAAGGAATAGAAATTGGCTCGAGGGATAGGTTTATTCCTCTGTACGTAGATACAAGAGGAGATCCGGTCAGGAGTTATAAAGAGGCTGTTAAACTTATAAGAGAGCAGAAAGTATCCGGGATTATCGGCCCTCTTTTTTCTCGAAATAGTTTTGCGATCGCCTGTCTTGCGGATTATAATGGAATTCCTTTTATTTCTCCTACCGCGACTAAAGATTTTATAGGGTTAGCAGGAGAAAGATGTTTCATGATAAATAGAACAATACAGCAGCAGGCGGTAGCAATGGCTAATTACGCGGTCAAAGAATTGGGTTTAAGGACTTTTTCTATATTATATCCTTATTCGGATTACGGAGAAACATTCGAGGAAGTTTTTTCCAAAAAAGTATTAGAATTGGGAGGAAGGATAATAAACTCATTTTCTTTCCAGGAGGGGAAAAGAGATTTTCAGGATGAATTGAACAGGATAAAATCAAGCCATCCCGATGCTATATATGTTCCGGCTGCTACTTCGGATGTTCCCGCGATTGCCAGTCAAATTAAATACCTTGGTTTAAGGTCTCAAATCCTTGGAGCAAATGAGTGGAAGACAGAAGATATATTCAGACAGCAGGTTGAAGCATCTTCCCTTGAAGGAATTATAATTTCCGATAGTCCTTTTAATCCAACTCCGGAATTTGAGGAAGAATTCAAATTTGTTTACAGAGAACAGCCGGATAGATACGCCTGTTTAGGTTATGATGCTGCAATAATCATGGGAAGCCTGGTGGAAAATCCCGGAAATTTAGGAGCATTGGGAAATATTCAATTAACAGCCGGTTCACTTGGGAAAAGAGATTCCTATGAAAATGTTCACATTTATGTTATAAATAGAGGAAATTTTAAGCTTATAAAATGAGAAGCGGGGAGGTTTTTTGAAAGGCAAAAATAATAATAAATTTTACTGGAAAAATGCAAACTCGATTATTTTCGCCGCTGGAATACTGGCTATAATAATTGGTTATATATTTCTCGCGCGAGAATCTTTGACTTTAGCTCCAATACTTTTAGTGCTCGGGTATGCCGTTTTAATACCTATTTCTCTTGTCTATAAAGGCTGGGGAAAAAAGGGAAAAAAATCTCAAGAATAGTTATTAGTAAATAAGTATTATTAGGTCCCAGATACCGGGTCTTAGAGTCAGTAAATTAGTGAATTAGTAAAAAAAACAAAAATATTCGTGCTATTCGTGTGATTTGTTGTTTCTAGAAGTTTTGGTGTGCGGGGTGTGTTAAAAACAAAATAAGCAATTTAGTGTGTTTCGTGGTTAATAAATCCTGTTAATCTGCGTGCTATTAATTCTCCTCCGAGAATACAATTGCCTGAAATTTCCAGAGGTCCGCAGACTTCCACGCATTAGCAGTAAGTCCGGCTTTATAACAAGTATGCTCCAGAAAAGTATCCTTATTCCAGCCCTGTTCTATTGGAACCTGAGGAAGTAGTAATCCGCTCATATATCCTTTTCTTATCATCAAACCATCTCTCCCTACTTTTATTTCGTCTATATTATTAACTTTTTGCATGGGAGTGAGAACGGATATTTCGATTTCTAAATCGTCGATTTCAGAAGATATAACGGGAGAAAATCTGGGATCCTGTGTGGCTGCGGCAATGGCCATATCCCTTATTGCAAGAAACAAAGGTTCTTCTGCTATTATCAGTCCGATACACCCGCGAAGGGTTCCGTCTTTCCTCTTTAATGTTACAAAAGCTCCGCATTTTTTCTTAAGCGTTTCACTTCCGACGGTGAATTCGGGAGTTTTTTCGTTTTTCACATATTGATTTATCGTTTCTCTGGCGATAGTTAATAATTTTTCTTTTTCTTCGGCGGTTAGATTAAAGCCAATATCGGATTCGGAGTTTTTATTCGTATTTGTTTTCGATGTATTTTTAGTGAAAACCCAGGCGCCGTAGCCCACAATATACCCATTTTTGTCGCCGGTAACATCACCAGAAGTGGTTCTATTTAAAAGTTTTACGTTAGTAGCACTCAGAGTTTCCATAAACTTTAGCAAAACGGCAATAGAAGAGCATCCGCACGCGGCACATGCTCCGGAGTAACGTATTTTTCTGTCGTATTCCAGCAAACCCTTATAATCGAGGTTTTTTATATACTTATCTACCTCATCCGTAATTTCTTTAGCTTTATTGTAATTTTCTCCGTGGTAAAGATCCGATGAAATTACAATAACCCAATTTTCTCTGTTGTTTAACTCACTATGTAGAGCTTTGGCAAGTACAGAAAGTTCTGAAAGTTTGTCTGTATTAAAAATGATAGGAACTATTGTGAAGTCTTTAAGAACCTTCTGTAAAAAAGGCAATTGTAATTCGAGAGAGTGTTCCTGTGAATGTGCTTCCGGGTCATTTTTGATGAGGTCACTATGAGTTATTAATTTAGAAGCGAACTTTTCGTCTACACTTACTACCCCCAGAGGCGTTTCCCACTTTCCCTCTCCAAATACCGAGAAGCCTTTAACATAGAAACGGTGAGAAGGGCCTAAAAGGATTACAAGTTTTTTATTGCTGTTTCGTAAGTTCTCGTAGGCAAAAGCAGCTGTCTGTCCGCTATAGATATAACCAGCGTGAGGAGATATTATTCCTAAGATTTCTTCTTCTAATTTGACATCGACATTTTTTAAGTACTGATCGATTGTTGACGAGAGATTTGATGAATCTGCAAGATAAAAAGACCCAGCGAAGACTGGTTTTCTTACCATTTCGGACCTCCCTTTACAATTAAAGGAACATAGTAATAAAAATATGCAAAAAAATAATTTATACATAGTGTTTCTCAATTTAACGGAGAGGTAGGGATTCGAACCCTAGAAGGAGCTTTTGACCCCTTAACCGATTAGCAATCGGTTGCCTTCGGCCACTCGGCCACCTCTCCCTCGGAGGGTGAGGGACTCGAACCCCCAAGGGTGTAAACCCGCCGGATTTCAAATCCGGTGCCTTACCATTAGACTAACCCTCCCTTTACTGCAATATTACCAGCTCCACGGTAAAAGTCAAGAGGAGATAATACTGTTTATAGTTTTGGTAAAGTATTTAGGTTTTTATGGTAAAAAACAATATTGTTAGTGTTAATGTCATTTATAAGGTTGTGGGTACGTTAGGTCGTTGGATGGTTGGTTCGGAACAAGGACCTTGAACTTAGGACTTTGGACATAGGACCGCTTATTTTTCTCTGTGTTCTCTGTCGTAAAAATTAGGAGGGGTTGGGAAAGGAACTTGACAAAAAAGCGTTTCCTTTTAATATATAGGCGTTATTATGGATTTAAAAATAAATGTTGGAAATCTTCCTAAAGAGGGAAGCAGCCACGAGTTTTATTTAAAAGAAGAAGATGTTGCCGTTAAAGAGGTCGTTAGCGATACGTTTGTAAATTTTGAAATATGTAAAAACGGTAATTCTTATGATGTGAAAGGTTTTATGGACTATAAACTTTCTCTTATATGCTCCAGATGCCTTAAAGAAATTACTCGACATAAGAGAAAAGAATTCAGCTTGGAAGTTAGAGAAAAAGTAGATTGTGCTGTTACAGGTAAGTCTAATAGAAAAACAGGTGAAGCTGAAAACGTATATATTGTAGGAAACAGTTGTTTGGATTTAGGACCTTTTCTTCGCGATGAGATAATTTTATCGATTGCTTTGAAACCTCTTTGCAGCGAAGAATGTAAGGGACTTTGTTCCGTTTGCGGTGCGAATTTAAATGAATCCGCCTGTGAACATGTTAAATTAAAGGAAGAAAGTCTTACTTAATTAAACTCGAAGAAAAAAAATCGGAGGATTTTATGCCAGTTCCAAAAAGAAGATCTTCAAGTACTCGCGGAAAAAAAAGAAGGACTCATTGGAAAGTTAAAGAAAATGATTTGATTGAGTGTTCTCACTGTCATTCTTTAACCGGACCTCACAGAGTCTGCCCACACTGCGGATATTATAAAGGTCGTTTGGTCGTTAAGGGTCTTGAAGAAGATTGATGAGAGTTGCGATTGATGTTATGGGGGGTGATTATGCTCCCCGTAAGATTATTGATGGCACAAAACTTGCCTATAATGAGTTAAAAAATTTAATTGAAATTAATCTTGTAGGAAATAAAGAGATAATTGAAAAATTCAATATTCCGGATGAATTTTCGGTCATTGATGCCTCTCAGGTGATAAATGCGGGTGATCCCCCAATGGAAGCATATAGAAAAAAGAAAGACTCTTCTCTCGCGAGAGCGGTAAATCTACAGAAAAACAAAGAAGTTGATGTAACTGTTTCAGCTGGAAATACAGGAGCTGCTGTTGCTTTTTCGATACTTTCTTTAGGACGATTAAAGGGTGTAGATAGGCCCGCTCTGGCTACTTTTTTCCCCACAAAGAAAGGAAAAGTTCTCGTGCTTGATGTTGGAGCAAATTCCGGAGTTAAACCTATAAATCTAAGGGATTTCGGAGTTATGGGGTCTCTTTATCTTGAAAAAGTTTTTAATTTAAATAACCCATCAGTAGGTTTACTCTCGATGGGAAAAGAAGATACAAAAGGCGGAAAAAGTGTCCAGGAAGCTCATAACATGCTTTCAGAAGCAAATATAAATTTTGTGGGTAACGTGGAAGGGTATGATATCTTAGACGGGAACGCAGACGTTGTAGTTTGTGACGGGTTTGTAGGAAATGCAGTTTTGAAATTCGGGGAATCGCTTGTTGATTTTTTGCTCTCAGAGATAAAAACAGGAACTTCGAAGAATTTAATTGCTGCTATCGGAGGAACTTTAATGAAACCTGTATTTAAGGATTTGATGAAAAAGGTCGATTATGAGGAATATGGAGGAGCCATTTTGTTGGGAATTGATGGCATAACAGTAATTTGTCACGGCAAATCCAATGAGATAGCCATTAAAAACGCGATCCTTAAAGGGTATAAATTTTACGATTTAAAAATTAATTCTTTAATACAAGAGAGTTTAACTTAAATGAAGACGGCGCTTCTTTTTCCCGGTCAGGGGATACAGAGAGTAGGTATGGGAAAGGATTTGTACGAAGAATTTCCGCTCGCGAAAAAGTATTATGACGAAGCGGATAGACTGCTTGGTTTTCCTATCAAAGAAATTTTCTTTAATGGTCCCGAGGAAGTGTTGGCGGCGTCGGAAAATGCTCAAGTCGCAATATTATTAAGCTCTTACGTTATTTTCAATATAATAAAAGACAAACTTGAATTTTCCTGTGTTGCCGGACATAGTCTTGGGGAGTATACTGCACATCTTGTAGCTGGGACGTTCGACTTTGCTGATGCCTTGCATCTGGTTCGTTTTAGAGGGGAACTTATGAGTACGGCAAGGAAAGGTACGATGAGTGCGATTATAGGACTCTCTGCTGAAAAAGTTTTAGAAGTAGTGGACTCTACACCGGGTGTAGTTAATGCCGCTAATTTTAATACCCCGGAACAGACAGTTATTACGGGAGAAGTTGAAGCAGTTAAAGAAGCGGGTAAAAGGTTAAAAAAGGAGGGGGCAAGGGTTATTCCTCTTGCAGTTTCTGGAGCTTTTCATTCTCCGCTTATGCGGGAAGTTACGCTTCCTTTGAAGAAAGTCCTTTCTAAGACTGAAATAAAAAAGCCTCGAGTACCTGTTTATTCTAATGTTACCGGTGAGCGAGTTACCGAAGTTGATGAAATATTAGAGACTCTGGGCTTACAGGTAGAAAAACCCGTTTGTTGGGTTAAGTCTCTTCGAAACATTAAAAGAGATGGTGTACAGCGGTTTATTGAGATTGGATATAGGAGTGTTCTAATAAAAATGGTGAAAAAGACACTTGACAAAGTCGAAACAATGAGTATTTCTTATCCAAAAGATTTAAAGGGGATTCTTGATGAGTGACAAATTGGCTTTAATTACCGGAGGGGGAGCGGGTATCGGAAAGGGAATAACTTTAAAACTCGCCTCGAGCGGTATTGATTGTGTAATTTTTGATGTTCAGGATGCATCGGCCGTCGCGGGGGAAGCTGAAGGTTTAGGTGTTAAGGCTTCTTTCGTAAATGTTGATGTGACAGATTACCAGGCTGTGAAGTCCGCAGTTTCGGAGGTGAATGATTCTCTGGGGGATATTAACATTCTTATCAATAACGCGGGTATAACTCGGGATAATTTACTTATGAAGATGACAGAAGATGATTGGGATAAAGTTATACAGATAAATTTAAAGGGTGTTTTTAATTGTACTAAGGCGGTTATTCGTAAAATGATGAGTTGTCGTTGGGGAAGAATCGTTTCTATTTCTTCGGTTGTGGGAATTATGGGCAATGCCGGACAGTCAAATTATGCTGCTTCGAAGGCAGGAATAATTGGTTTTACAAAATCGATGGCAAGAGAAGTCGGCTCGAGAAACATTACCGCCAATGCTATTGCCCCTGGTTTTATAAGGACTGAAATGACGGATAAGCTCCCAGAAATGGTTAAAAAGGATTATTTATCAAGAATACCTCTCGGTAAATTCGGAGAGGTTGAAGATGTATGTAACCTGGTTAAGTTTCTTATTTCTGATGAAGCTTCTTATATCAGCGGACAGGTGATCCAGGTTGACGGAGGACTTCTAACTTAAAACTTAGAAAAATTAGGAGGAGGTTTTTGTATGGCTTTAATGGATATGGTAAAAAAAATAATTGTTGAGCAGCTTGGTGTTGACGAGGCTGAAGTAACAGAAAGTGCGCATTTTATAGATGACCTTGGCGCTGATTCACTCGATACTGTAGAATTGATTCTTTCTTTCGAAGAAGAATTTGATATAAGTATTCCGGACGAAGACGCTGAAAAGTTGGAGACGGTCGGTAAGGTAGTTGAATACTTAAAGGCTAATGTAAAAGAATAAATGCATCGAGTAGTTATAACGGGGGTAGGAGTCCTTACCCCAGTAGGGATAGGAGTCCGGGAATTCTGGAAAGCCCTTAAAGATGGAAAGAATGGGATCTCTAAAATTACGAGATTCGACCCCTCCGAATTTAAAAGTCAGATTGCGGGAGAGGTTAAGGATTTTGATCCTTCCAAAAGATTAGATGCTAAAGATACCAAAAGATATGATTTATTTACTCTATACGCTCTTTATACCACTGTCGAGGCGATCGAGGATAGTGGCCTGGATCTCGAGGATTTGGATAAAAACAGGGTAGGAGTAATTTACGCGTCGGGTATTGGCGGGGAAAACACCTGGGAAAATGAGATGAATAAGATGATAGAGAAAGGCCCGCGTAGAGTAAGTCCTTTCTTTATTCCTGCTTTGATAATAAATATGGCGGCGGGTAAAATCGCGATGAAATTTGGCTTTAAAGGAGTTAATTACGGAGTTGTTTCCGCCTGTGCTTCTTCCGGGCATGCGATAGGAGAGGCTTTCCGTAAGGTTCGTTCGGGAGAAATGGATATAATGGTTGCAGGAGGGAGTGAGGCTCCTTTGGGACCGCTTGCTCTGGCGGGTTTCTGCGCGGCTAGGAGTTTGTCGACGAGGAATGATGAACCTGAGAAAGCTTCGAGACCGTTCGAAAAGAATAGAGACGGTTTTGTTATGTCTGAAGGTTCGGGTACTCTTATTCTTGAGAATTTAGAAAGTGCTAAAAAGAGAGGGGCTACTATATACGGTGAAATAGTAGGATATGGAGCTTCAAATGACGCTTTTCATATTACCGCACCGAATGAAACAGGAGAGCCTCAGTCGATGGCGATGAAAAAGGCCATGGAAGACGGAAATATAAAAGAAGAAGAAGTCGACTATATAAACGCCCACGGTACCGCTACGATATTGAATGATAAGGTAGAGACCAAGGTCATAAAGAAGGTTTTTGGAGAACGTGCTTATGAAATAAGTATTTCTTCAAGTAAATCTATGACAGGTCATCTTCTGGGCGCGACTTCGGCGGTAGAAGCTATTGCTTCTATTTTAAGTCTTCGAGAAGGAATTGTTACTCCAACTATTAATTACGAAATGCCTGACGAAGAGTGCGACCTTAATTATACCCCGAATAAGGCTGTTGAAAAAAGTATAAATGTTGCGCTTTCCAATTCATTCGGTTTTGGCGGGCATAATGTTACTCTTGCTTTTAAAAAATATGAGGAGTCTAAGTGAAGGTAATAGTTTGCATAAAACAAGTTCCTGATCCCGAACACGCTAAGATGGATGAAAAGTCCGGGACAGTCGTTCGGGAAGGTGTGGAACTTATGATTAACCCTTTTGACCTTTATGCTGTGGAAGAGGGATTGCGATTAAAAGAGAAAATGGATGGGGAAGTTGTTGTTGTTTCTATGGGCCCTCCGCAGGCTGAAAAAGCTTTAAGAGAAGTTATCGGTATGGGTGTAGATCAGGGTATCTTGTTGACTTCCCGGGAATTTGCCGGAGCTGATACGTGGGCAACCTCCTATACTCTTGCTAAAGCATGTGAGAAAATAGGAAATTATGGGCTGATTATTTGTGGAAAACAGGCCATAGATGGTGATACAGCTCAGGTTGGTCCGGGTATAGCAGCTCAGCTTTCTATACCTCAGATTACTTTTGTTAGAAAAATAGATGAAATTTCAGAAAAAAATATTAAAGCAGAGAGGATGGTTGAAGGTGGCTATGAAGTTATTTCTTCTCCTTTACCTCTTTTGATTACGGTAGTAAAAGAGATAAATGAGCCCAGACTTCCAACTTTAAAAGGCAGGCTGAACGCAAAGAAAGCCGAGATAGCACACTGGGGTCCCGAGGATATAGGCGCGGATAAAGATAAGATCGGGATGAATGGATCCCCTACAATGGTTGATGAGATTTATACGCCGGATCTATCGAAAGACGGTAAAATTTATACAATCGATCAATTAGGCGAAGCGGCGGAAGAGATTGTAAAGAAACAAAAAGAAATGGGGCTTATTTAATGGGTATTCGAGTAATTAAAGACAAATGTACCGGATGCGGCATCTGTTTTAAAATATGTCAGTATAGTGCAATTGATATAACGAAAGAGGTGCATACACTTGCTAATGGTAAAAAAGCTAAAAAACTTGCGATTATCGATCTCGAAAAATGCACTCTTTGCGGAGAATGTGTTAAACCATGTCCCACAGATGCTATAGAGTTAAAAACTAAAACTCACGAATTTGAAGGTAAAGAAAATTATAAAAATGTGATGGTGTTTGCCGAACAGCGTAGAGATGAGCTTGAAGGAGCCGCGTTCGAACTTATCGGAAAAGGTAGAGAATTGGCTGATAAACTCGGGGTAGACCTCTATGCTCTTCTTTTAGGTAAAGACCTGAAAGGTAAGCCGGAAAAACTGATTGCATCAGGCGCAGATAAGGTAATTGTTATAAGTGATGATTCTTTAGTTAATTTTTTACCGGAGCCATATACAAATATTTTAATAGATATAATTAAAAAATATAAACCTTCTATTTTCCTGGCGCCTTCTACAACACAGGGAAGAGCGCTCCTTTCAAGAGCAGCAGGTAAAATTTACACCGGGCTTACAGCCGATTGTACCGGTTTGGATGTCGATTCTGAGGGTAATTTACTGCAAACCAGACCCGCTTTCGGAGGTTCTATTAAGGCAAGAATTCTTACCCCTAATATGCGACCTCAGATGGCAACGGTGCGTCCCAAAGTATTTAAACCTCTGGAGGAAGATACTAGTAGAAAGGGAGAGATTATAGAAGAAAAAGTGTCGGGAGAGTTATTGAAAAGCACTACTAAATTCGAGGAATGGATTGAAGATACGACTTCGGCAATTTCAATAGAAGATGCTGATATAATCATTTCCGGGGGAAGAGGATTGGGATGCAGTGATAATTTTAAAATTTTATTTGAATTGGCTGAGGTTTTGGGGGGTGCTGTAGGGGCCTCGCGACCTACGGTCGATGAAGGATGGATTCCGTATTCTCATCAGGTTGGGCAGACAGGTAAAACGGTGGGTCCTAAATTATATATAGCTGTTGGAATAAGTGGTGCTATTCAGCACCTGGAGGGTATGAGGAGTTCCGATTTTATTGTTGCTATAAATAAGGATCCTGATGCTCCTATATTCAAAGTCGCGGATGTTGGGATCATAGGAGATCTTTTTGAGGTAATTCCCGAATTAAAAGAAAAACTAAAAAGAGCTATAAATGGCTGAGAAAATAAGAAGCAGTTCTATCGTTGAAGAGTTGGAGAAGGCTTATTTAGATTACTCTATGAGTGTAATCGTTGGAAGGGCTCTTCCTGATGTTCGTGATGGACTGAAACCCGTTCATCAAAGAGTTCTTTATGCTATGAGCAAAATCGGTTTAACTTCGAGTTCTTCATTTAAAAAATCCGCTACCGTTGTAGGTGAAGTTCTCGGCAAATATCATCCTCATGGCGATATGGCTGTTTATGATACGATTGTCCGCATGGCACAGGATTTCTCCCTGCGTTATCCTCTGGTCGATGGGCAGGGCAATTTCGGTTCCATAGATGGTGATAACGCGGCTGCGTATCGATATACGGAAGTCCGGATGTCAAAAATCGCGGAGTTGATGCTCCGGGATATCGATAAAAATACCGTCGATTTTATTCCAAATTTTGATGCTTCACTTATGGAGCCAACGGTTTTGCCTTCGGCGTTTCCCAATCTTCTTGTAAATGGTTCCAGCGGAATAGCCGTTGGAATGGCTACCAATATACCTCCTCATCAATTAGGAGAGGTGTGTGATGGGGTTATCGCCCTTATTGAAAATCCCGAGTTGGAAGTTAAAGATTTAATGGGATGGATTAAGGGTCCGGATTTTCCGACACGCGGTTTAATAGTAGGGGATAAAGGATTAAGAGAAGCTTATAATACTGGTTCGGGTAAAATCGAAGTGCGCGCTAAACTTCATTTCGAACCCGAAAGCCACGGCAGGGAAAAGATAATAATAACGGAAATACCTTATCAGATTAATAAAACTACTTTGCTTGAACAGATTGCTGATAGAGTTAATCAGGGCAAAATACCGGGTATTTCCGATATGCGTGACGAATCGGATCAGAGCGGGATAAGAGTGGTCCTTACGTTAAAGAAAACTGCGGATTCAAACACTGTCTCTAGAAGGCTTTTGAAATATACCAGTTTAAGAAGGACTTTCGGAATAATGCTTCTTGCTATCGTGGATGGAGTTCCCAAGATGCTGAATTTAAAAGAACTTCTTCAATTTTACATTAATCACAGAAGAGAAGTGGTTCGCAGGAAATGTGAGTATGAACTCGATAAAGCCGAAAAAAGAGCGCATATTCTCGAAGGGCTTCTAAAAGCGCTTGACCAGATTGATAAAATAATCGAAACTATTAAAAAATCAAAAAATAGAGAAGAAGCACAGGCAAACCTTATTAAAGTTTTCGAATTTAGCACAGAGCAGGCTGACGCGATACTTAATATGAGATTATCCAGGTTGACTTCTCTTGAAAGAAATAAGCTTGTTGATGAATACGAAGAAAAGATAAAAATTATTGAGAAGTTACAAAATATACTTTCTTCCGCGAAAAGATTGGACGCGGAGATTATTAAAGAACTTAAAGAAATAAAAGAAAAGTTTAATGATAAGAGAAGGACCGAAATATTCGGGGGACCGGCAGATGACCTTTTCGATTCCGATATTGATCTTGTTAAAGAAGAAGATGTCGTAATTACCATTACAAAAAAAGGTTATGTTAAGAGAATTCCTTTATATACATACAAACAGCAGGGACGGGGAGGCGTAGGTATAATAGGGGCTTCAATAGGCGATGCTGATTATGTTAGTTCTCTTCTTGTGGAATCAACTCATGATAAGATGCTGCTTTTTACCAATGTGGGGAAATGCTATCCGCTTAACATATATCAGATTCCTGAATCGAGCAGAACTTCCAGGGGTGTGTCTCTCGCGAGGATGTTAAATTTGGATAGACAAGAAATTCCTCAGGCTGTCATCACTTTGAGAGAGATGGAAGAGAACGATAATGTTGTTCTGGTTACAAAGAAGGGAATAATTAAGAAAGTGAAACTATTAGATTTCGCCAACGCTCATTCGGGCGGAATAATTGCTCAGAGGATGAAAGAGGGAGATGAATTATTCGCTGCCGAGAAGGTAGAAAAGGGTAATAGAATATTTCTCGCGGCGAGCCATGGACAGGTTATTAAATTCGATGAGAGTATTTTAAGGCAGATAGGTAGAACTGCTCAGGGCGTAATTGGTATGAACATTCCAAACGGCGAGAGTATTATCTCATGTGTAATGGGTGATGATAAAATAAAAGACCTTGTATTTGTATCGGATGATGGATACGGCAAAAGAGTCGATGCTTCGGAGTTCAGAGAAACCAATCGAGGTGGTAAAGGTGTTAGGGGAATGAAAATTACCAAGGGCAGAAGACTTCAGAGAATGGTTGGAGTAAGCGGAGAAGAAGAATTAATGGCGATTTCGGAAGCCGGTAAGATTATAAGGCTTAATCCCGATGGTATCAGCAAGCAGCACCGTAATACCCGTGGAGTTAAAGTCGTATCGATAAAGGGAGAGGATAAGGTAACGGATATTGCGATAGTAACGGATTGATGGAACCCCTGAAGGTGGATTTCTATTCGGGAAGTAAGAGTGATGAGTATCCTAAAAAAATATACACTACTTCAGGAACGATATCGGTTGATAAAATCATAGAAACTAAGTTGGAAGAAGATTTCGATTCTAAAAATAGGACGAAAATCTTTATTTTTCAAAGTCAAGGAAAAATTTTTTATCAACTTAATATAAAAGAGGACTTTTTTAAGTTAAAACAAATAGAAATAGAGGAGGAGTAATTTCTTATGAGTAAAGGGAAAAAGAAGAAGACATCTTCAATCATATCTCCTTACGGGGGAAAGTTAATAGATTTGACTGTAAAAGGAGAAGAAAGGGATGAATTAATCAGGAAGGCTAATAAATTGGATTCTATACAGCTATCTTCCCGCTGCCTTTGTGATCTGGAACTTCTCGCGACAGGCGGTTTTTCCCCTCTCGATAGATTTATGGGTGAAGAAGACTATAATAGAGTTATAAAAGAAATGCGACTGGCGGATGGTACTTTTTTCCCCATGACTATAACTCTTCCCGTTTCAGATTTTCCAGATAAAAATTTAGGAAAAGAGATTGCTCTGCGTGATTCGAGAAACGATTTGATTGGAATAATGAAAGTCGAGGAAATCTATACCAGTGATCCTGTTAATGAAGCAAAGTATGTTTATGGTTCGACCGATGCGCGCCATCCTCTGGTGGCTGAGCTCCACAGTTGGGGAGACAAATATCTGTCCGGTGCTCTTAAGGTTTTGAATTTTCCGAAACATTATGATTTTAAAGAATTACGTTTAACTCCGGTACAAGTAAGGGGTTTACTTTCTAAGACCGGGTGCGACAATGTGGTTGCTTTCCAGACAAGAAATCCCATGCACAGAGTTCATGAAGAGCTTACAAAGATTGCGGCTAAAAAGATCGATGGGGCGTTACTTATTCATCCCGTTGTCGGACTTACAAAACCCGGTGACGTGGATCATTATACGCGTGTTAGAAGTTATAAAGAACTTTTTGAAAAATATTACGATAAAAAGAAGACTGTGCTCAGTTTATTGCCTCTTGCTATGAGAATGGCAGGCCCCCGGGAAGCTTTGTGGCACGCGATAATAAGAAGAAATCACGGGGCGAATCACTTTATTGTAGGCAGAGATCATGCCAGTCCCGGAAACGATTCGAAGGGAAAACCTTTTTATGGTCCTTACGAAGCGCAGGAGCTAATGAAAAAGTACGGTGAGGAAATCGGTGTAAAAATGGTTTCTTTCAATGAACTCGTTTATCTACCCGAAGAAGACCGTTATGAAGAAAAAGACCAGGTCAAAAAGGGAGTGGAAATAGCGAAAATATCAGGTTCGGCGGCAAGAGCTGCTATAGCGAAAGGAGAAAAACCGCCAAAGTGGTTTATGCGAGCGGAAGTCGCCGAGATCCTTAGAAAAAGACATCCCGCGAAACATGAGCAGGGTTTTTGTATATGGTTTACCGGTCTTTCCGGAGCGGGAAAATCTACGATTGCCAATGACTTTGTCGAAATGATGGCGGAATATGGAAGAGATGTTACTGTGCTCGACGGAGACGTCGTCCGTACGCATCTTTCCAGGGGGCTCGGTTTTTCGAAAGAAGATAGAGATACCAATATTTTGCGTATCGGTTTTGTTGCCTCGGAAATTGTTCGTCATAACGGAGTAGTTGTTTGTGCCGCGGTGAGTCCTTACAGGGATGCCAGAAACGAAGTAAGAAATATGGTCGGGGACGATAAATTTCTCATGGTTTTTGTCGATACCCCACTCGAGGTTTGTGAGGACAGGGATCCGAAAGGTCTTTACGCTAAAGCTTTAAGAGGAGAGATAAAGAACTTTACAGGCATAGATGATCCATATGAAAGACCTGTCGATCCGGAAATAATTGCCGATACCGTAAACAAAAAACCGGAAGAAAACGCGCTCGACATAATCGATTATCTTAAGAAAGAGGGATTTTTAGTTTAATAGAAACCACAGATTATCACAAGATTTTTTGTTTGTTTTACACCCCCATCCAAAAAATTCACACGTAGAACATGTAGTGTTTATAGTTTTTTGTTCTAACCGACATCCTGGACCTGGTGTCTAAATTAGGCCACGGATTGACATGGATTTTTTATTTGTCTTTTACTACTTGTTGTTCTCTAATTCTTACTCACTATCCATCTTGACATTTATAATGTGATTTAGTAAAATAGATAAGATAAAATGAAGTAAAGGACGGAGTGATTTACACAGAAAAAAACAAGGAGGTAAGTATGGTAAGATGTAGCAAGTGCGGAACAGATTATGAAGAAAGTCTGGCTCTTTATGCAAGCAATGAAGTAAGGGTTGCAAGTTGTCGCGCATGTCCGGTCGACAATATATACGCGGTTTGTGAGAAATGTGAAGACATTGATAAAATTGAATCGGATTCTTGTCCGGGATGTGGAGTCTGGAATATGTGGGAAATCCGTAAAATGGTTCCTGTGGAACAATAATTGCCGAGAAGATACTAAGATAATTAGCTGCGAATTTACTGATCCGAAGAATCCAATTGAATAATTGACAAATAAAAGAGTTCAAATTACTTTTCTTGTAAAAAGGGGTAAATAATGTCAAAAAATAAGACCCGATTCCAGAACAAAACAATAAAATGGTATAAATCCCTTATTACCTGTTGTGTCCTTTTATCTATAATTTTTATTTCATTTTCATTAAAAGCGCGACCTTCCGGTGGTCCCTATGGCCCTATACGACAGACCTATAATTTGCCTGAAGTAACGGGTGCGATTTATCATGTGGCACCCGACGGAAAAGCGTATAATAAAGGTGAAACTCTGGATGAGCCCACAACAATTGAGAAAGCAATAGAGAAGGTTGTAACAGGAGACGCGATTGTGATGCTTGGAGGTACTTATCGTACAGGGAATCTGGTGTTAAACCAGGGGATAACTATACAGGCTTATGCGGATGAAAAACCTGTTTTAAAAGGAACCCATGTGGCAAAAGAGTGGCAGGATCTCAGGAATGGATTATGGAAAACTTCCTGGTCCCGTTTGTTTCCTGCCGAGCCTCTCGATTGGTGGTGGATTGACTGGCATGGAAAAGAAACTCCCCTGCATCGCTTTAATAACGATATGGTGTTTATCGATGGAAAGTTTTTACAGTCGGTTGGTTGGAGAGGTGAGGTCGACGAGAATTCCTATTTTATAGATTATGATAAAAGCGAAGTTTACATCGGAACAGACCCGAAAGACCGATTGGTAGAAATTACCGCTTTTAATACTGCTATTTTAAGAACGACCGGAAAATGTCATGGTAAAATTTCGGATAAGAAAGGCCCAATAATCCGAGGAATAACTTTTACCCAGTATGCCAGGAGAGCTATTTTTGTTGAAGGAACATTTCCTCGGGGTTTGTCCGATGAGTCCGAGCATGGGAAGGAAGTGATAGGTACGACTTTAGAACACTGCGAAATTTCTAACTGTTCACGGGTAGCAGCCAGGTTCAGAGGGGACAGTTTAACTCTCCGGCATTGCAAAATTAGCAACACCAGTACAGAAGGAATATACGTCGAGGCCTCGAATGATGTTCTTTTAGAAAAGAATATATTTACTAAGAACAATATCGAAAGACTTACAGGATATTTCCCCGCGGCGGTGAAAATTTTCAATCAGTCTTATCGTGTTACGTGTAGGGATAATCTAGTTATCGATCTTCCGTATTCAAACGGTATCTGGTACGATGTAGGTAATGTAGACGGAGTTTTTGTCGACAACTGGGTTCAGGATGTTGGCATTATGGAAGGGGGGGAGGCGGAAAAACCTTTCTGGATGGGTGAAAATGGATTTTTCTTCGAAATATCAAAAGGAGCTATCTGTGCGGGAAATGTTTTCGTCAATTGCGAACATGGCATTTACGTTCTAAATAGTTCAGGCGTTCAAATATACAATAATACGATTGTAAATAGTACTGTCATGATTGGAAGAACTCCAAGAAGCGCGGAAGGAGATCATTTTGGCTGGCATCCGAGTACAGGTCCGGACGTCGAAGAAAGGTACGGACATTTATTTGTAAACAATCTGATTGCGGTTGATGAAAATTACTACAAATCACTTTTTGTTACTTTCCAAACGCCGGATCTCTGTAAAAAGCTTAACAAACCGCAATTGGATAAACTCGATTATAACGTATATGTGCGAACTCCGGGTAATAAATCTCATCCGTTGATCCTCTGGAGTCCGGCGAAAAATAAAGATTGTTATAAAGAAATAGAGGTGTTATCGGATTTACACAAACTGCATCCAGAATTTTCAGGCAATAGTAAAAATTTAGTAAATTATGATGGTCCATTATTTAAGAGCTGGAAACTTGGTAGTTTTGAGTTATTGAATGAGTTTCCGAGTTCTAAAGTTGGGGCTAAATTGCCGGATGAAATAAGGGAGCTTCTTGGAATCTCTGAAGGAGATGTCCCATTTGTTGGAGCTTTCCCGCCGAATCCTTAAAATTCCAAGTACTGCTTATCGACATAAAAAATAAAATAGAGTGGAGCTTATAAGTATTAAAGGAATTTTCATTAGCCATCCTGTTGTAAACTGTTTTTTGACATGAAATTTCATTGAATCCGGTGTTAACTTCTTATTTAGTTTCAAAAAGCCGGGTCTCCATTTTGTTAAAACTAAGATATCGATTATGAAAGCGTCATAAAAATCTAAAAGTAGTAATAATAGCAGATTAATTAATAGAACCCAAATATATTTTATCTGTTCTGTATTCCTGAATACAAAATAATCAAAGACCAGAAAAAATAACAGTACAAGTATCAGCATAATTAAAAAAGATAAAAAACCCTTAAAAGACATTTTCTTTTTTAATGTCCCGTCTTTCTTTCTGCTTTTATACACTAAACCTGATCGAAAAACACCTATAGTAATTATATTTAATAAGCAGGCTCCGATTAAAAACCAGATTATTATATTTAGAGTAATATTCACTTTGCTTTACCTGTATTTAAATTTATCTTCTTAATTTTTTTAGTTTTTCCTTATCCTTCTTTTTTAGCTTCTCGGTTGCGGGAGAAAATGCTATAGATGATATTTTCTTAATATTTTTTCCAAGATATTTTAATGTTTCTTTTGGATATACCTGGTATAATTCCTTTAAAGACCATCCAACGCCTTTTTGAACGTAGTATTCCTTATCATTTAATAATATATCTATAAACTTTATTATTGTATCATAAGGGAGCACTACCTTTTTAGTTCTGCTGAAATATAGAAGGCTTACGACTGATTGTCTCCTGTCCCAGAGATTAGTCGATTTATTCCATTTTTCAAGCTGTGGTAATACCTCATCCGGAATCGATTCCAGTGTTTTTGTGTAGATTTTTGCCAACGCGTCGCAGGAGCCCCAGTTACCCACTGCCTTTTGCCAGTGTTTTATCGTTTTCCAGGAATCAAGCAAAAATTCTTTATTTTTCATTTTTGATTCCAAATAAAAGAATGGTTGTATGCCGGTCCATGCGTCAGGTGAATTTTTCCAGATATAATCCCAGATTTTCAGTTGTTCGCTTGAAGGCAGTTTCGAAAAAGAATATCCCTGTTTGAAAAGCATCCTATGCGCAGGAGCAGTTTTCGGCGTTTTCTTTACTCTTTTTTCAACCTCTGTTAAACATCTTTTCAAATAACTTTCTTTTATCATAAAAAACTACCAGATACCGGGGATAAGGCGGTAGCGGGTTTTGTGCATGTATTCCTTATATCCATCCAGGTCTCTCACAAGTACTTTTTCCTCATTTAAGATTCTTGCCACGATAGTGGGTATTATCAATATCATAGGGATTATTGCCCAATAGGATCCCAGTGCCAGTGGTGATAAGATATACATTATTAAGACCACCGTATACATGGGATGGCGAACCTTTGCGTATGGTCCGCTTGTTATGACTGTCTGCCCCGGTTCGACTTCCACAATGCGGGAAGCATAGGAGTTTTCTTTGAGTACCAGAAAAAATGTGCCATAGCTGAGTAATACTAAAATGTCTGAAATTAGCACCACTACCGCTGGCACGCTCGACCACTCAAAGCGTTTGTCTAGACCCGGGAGTAGGAAGGCGATAAAGAATGGGATATACGAGAGTGTGATAATAAGTTTTTGCTCCGTTTCTTTTTCTTTCATCTTCATCCTGCGGGCAAGTAGACCCGGATCATTTTTGATTAAATAGATAAAAACAAAAAACATGGGAATAAAGAGAGTGGACATATACGCCCAGGCTTCAGGGTACGCAAAAGTCCCAGCCGGAAGAAAAAACATGGATGCTAACACAGTAATGCCTATAAGCAGGCGTACAGATACAACTTTTATTAATTCGCCTTTTGAATATTGTTCATTCGCGTTTTCCATAATTTAGATTTTAGATGCTTTCGGGGTTTTTGTCAAGGAAGATATTCTCGCACTGAGATATAAAAAACTCCGTGCTTATTTGTGGTTAAGATTTTAGAAAATTAGGAAGGAAAAGTAACAAAAAATCTTGTGAAAATCTGTGGTTTCTAATGCAAAAATTTGTTTTTCTTATAAATTTCCATCAGTTCATTCAAATTTTCATCCGGATTGTTCATGAGGAGCGCATTTCATCCAACACTTTTAAACGCTGTGGGTCTAACGAATCGATGTTTTCAGTGAGATATTGAGTTTTCGGGTATTCCCAGTAAAGTACTTCATATCCCATTACGGATAACAAATCCTCATAGATTGTTCCGAGAATCATGATTTCACCCCAGGTATCGGGTACGCCGTATTTATTCGGGTCTTTTACTTTTCCATCTCTGAGTTTAATCCAGGCTTCGTTTCCTGTTTCGAATTCTTCTTTATGGAAATCTACCATTTTCCTGTCAGGATCCACATACATCCACCGTTTTTCTTTTTCATTCCACACTTCGCAAATTACATGCCCGATATGTAAATCTGTTCCCGGCGCAAGATAGGAAGCAAAACCATAGCGGAGTCTTACGGGAATATCTCTGCTTTTTAGTATGGAGGCAAGGAGAATGGAGTGGTAACGGCAGGTAACCACTAAACGATTTTCCGGTTTTCTTTCAAAGTTGAGTCCTGTGGAGTCTAATGATAGTAAACCCGCAAGTAATTTTTCGGCTGACGGAAATTTCCGATCTTCGTAATGCCTGTTTTCAGGTATAAGTTTTTTATAAGGTTCTAAATCGATAGGGTGGATGAATTGATATTTGATAAGTTCGCATAAAGCTTGCAGGGAATCGGGAAGATTTTCGAAAAGGCAGTCATATTTTCCGGGGTTGGTGTATTTACTGTAATTTTTGTAAAAATCGAGTGTATTTTCCACTTTTTCGAGTTTGATATTTTTTGGATTATCCGGAACACAGGAAATTAAAATTAATGCCAATATAAATAAGAATCCTTTAAACATTTTAAAACTCCTTTTAATTTGAAAAAGTTTCGGATGGTTTTTCATTTAAGATTTCCAGAGCTTCAAACATATTTTCTTTTTTTACCTGAAGTCTTACCTGAGATGTTCCTATTAAGTGATGATACCCCGATTTTGCGAGCATTTCGTCGGGAAGAAAACATTCTATACCTTCCGACTCAATTCTTGACGCGACTAAATACGCGTCCATGAGCCGGTTAAATCTTGCGATCGTTATAAATTCATTTTCCATAATTAATTCCTTTGAAGTTAATATACGAAAACGCCGATTTTATTCAAGATTCGTGTTATTTGTGCAATTTGTTGTTAAACATACTTTGTGTCTTTGTGCCTTTGTGTGAGATTAATCTGGGGTTATGGGTTGGATTTTAAACAACATTATCCCTTTCCCTTTGTGGGCTCCGTGTGAGATTATTCTTCCGTCCCCAATATCCCTTCAACTGGTTCCCCGGTATCGTGCCAGACGTTTCCGTAAGCCGTGATTTCGGTTGTATCGACGTCATTAGACCAGATGCCATAGTGATAATTTCTCCCGAAATGGTTATTGATAATAGTCAACCCTTCGAAAGTGCGACCCGCGTTTATTCTTGTATACAGAGTATAACCGCCGCCGAGTAGGAGATTATCTTCGATTGTAATATTTCTTAGGTTTCCCCAATTAGATTGAAAAAGAATACATGATGTTTGATCACTTGGGACATAGATACTATTGTGTTGTATTAGAGCTTCACGTATTTGTCCCAGAAATTCCATTCCGTCGCCTTTATGGTCATCGATGGTTTCGACATTATCGTCTCCGTCTGTTTCTCTTATATTCGAAATATAGCAATCTTGGACTGTGAGTTTACAATTTAGAGCAGTATCATCTCCGCCGCCTCCGAAAATCCCGTCTCCGACATGATGTATATGACATCTCCTTATTGTTATTTCGGTATTTTCTTCTGTATTTATTAGGATACCTTTCGAACTGTTTGTATAATTTTTACCTATGTCGCAATCTTCAATAACATTCCCCGAATAACCGGACATAACTACGACACCGTAATACCTTCCACCCCATATTCTACAATTCTTGATAGTTACGTTATTAGCCTGAATAGTTAATTGTCCTATGACATTGAGGTTTTCAACTGTGGCTCCGGATGCCGTAATAATTGTATCGCTGACAGTAGTTAGATTGTAGGGATCAGTTAGACCTGTATTATCAGTGTGAGGCCAATCGCCGTAATCGATATATATGGAATCATTTTCACACGAAAGTATAAACAATAAGGTAATTAAAGAGATAACATAATATTTTTTCATGTTATTATATTAACAAAATACTTCAACTTGTAAAGACGGAAATCTTTAGCGACTCATAAAACTATATATTAAAGTTAACGTTTACGGACACCGCCTTTTTTTCTACTGTTTACCTCATAGCGCTAAAAGTGAGGCAGAACTATTTGGAGAGAGTAATCTATTATCTTATTGAACTGAAACCTTTATTGTGTAGCTTCCGGGTTCGCGGGATTCTCCCACGCTATTAACAGAAAATCTATAGGATTCAGTGGCATCTCTTTCCGATTTACTGCTTATTGTTTCTTCTTCGCCTTTTACTCCATTGTTATATTCCGAATCATTTTCCCATTCCCAGAGTCTAACGTCAAAATTACTGTTCGGTATAACATTTACAGTTGCTGTTTGCCCGGGTTCCAGATTTAAAGTATAATTATCATTTTGATCGCCATAACCAAGATGACAATCAGAATATGTTCCCGGCTCTAACTTTACAACATTCTCATCCCCGGCTCCTGCATCGCCCCCGGAGTTGCCGTCATTTTGAGGAGTCATCATAACTTCAAAAGTATATTTCCCTGCTCCGCTTATACTACCAATCATTATATTTATACGGGTTATATCGCTTCTGTCGATATCTGCTCCAACGCAAAGATTTTCTTCTTCTCCTTTTATGCCATCATTTGCGGTGAACTCTGCGCACATCACTGCAATATCAACTTCTTTGCTTGGTGTTACGTTTATAGACGCTACATCCCCTGAGTTGTAGCTAACAGTATATGCATCGCCATCGTCATTTCCATCTACTTCACCATTATATTTGGTTCCCGGTGAGATTCTGTATGGACTTGCCAAATCTGCCGGAACATCATTTCCGCTTCCCGCGTCATTTTGCGTTCCTTCTTTCGATTCTGTTGGTGTTGTTGGTGGGGTAGTATCCGAGATTTGTTCTTCTTTGCTTGTTTCTTGTTGAGAATTTCCGTCGCCGCCACATCCGTTTAAAAACGCAAAAACGGTTATGATACAGAGAAGTATCATCGTGACACAATTTTTGGTGTTGATTTTTAACATGATATAACACCTCCTTTTTTTGTTAACTTTTAAATATTATACTGGTTTTTTTTGATTTTTCAAGGGTTTTTTTTAAAATAACCTTAACGTTCTAGTCGCCTAACTTCTTGACGATTTATATTCTACATGTAAAACATTAGTTAGAGGGTTGTTAGGGGGTTAGGAAGAAAAAACAATAAAAAGTTTTTTTCTTTGTGTTGCTGTCCTTCAATTATTTTTTTATTCTAGACTTTAGACGTTGAACTAAAATTATCTGTATTAATTCGTGGCTAATTCTCTTTTCTTAGTTCTTTCGCCGCTTGCACCATATTTTGAAGTGATGAGATAGCCTCTTCCCAGTTTCTGGTTTTTAGACCGCAGTCGGGGTTTACCCAGAGATTTTCGAGAGGAATTACCTCAATAGCTTTTTCAATTAGGTTTTTTATTTCTTCCTTGGACGGTATACGGGGACTGTGGATGTCGTATACGCCGGGGCCTATTTCGTTAGGATAATGGAACTCCTTAAAGGCTTTTAGTAATTCCATCTTCGAACGGCTTGCTTCGATGCTTATAACATCGGCATCCATTTTGGCTATCCATTCGATAATATCATTGAATTCACTGTAACACATGTGAGTGTGTATTTGTGTTTCGTCCTTAACCCCGGAGACCGAAAGACGAAAACAATCGATCGCCCACTGCAAGTAGTTCTCCCAGTCTTTTTTTCGTAAAGGCAATCCTTCTCTTATCGCTGGTTCGTCTACCTGTATTACTCCTATGCCGGCTTCCTCGAGGTCTTTTACTTCTTCTCTTAGAGCGAGTGCTATCTGTTTACAGGTTGTACTTCTGGGCTGGTCATCACGGACGAAACTCCAGCAGAGAATTGTAACGGGACCGGTTAACATGCCTTTCATCGGTTTATCGGTGAGGGATTGAGCGTAAGTGATCCAATCGACTGTCATGGGTTCCGGACGAATAACATCTCCGTAAAGGATTGGAGGTTTTACGCACCTGGTTCCGTAACTCTGCACCCATCCGTTCTTTGAAAAACAGTAACCTTTAAGCTGTTCTCCGAAATATTCTACCATGTCGTTTCTTTCCGGTTCGCCGTGGACAAAAACGTCCAATTCGAGTTCTTCCTGTTTGTCTACTACTTCTTTTATAAAGCCTTTCATGCTGTTCTTGTAATTTTCTTCGGATATTTCACTTTTTTTGAATTTAGAGCGTACTTGTCGAATTTCTTTCGTTTGAGGGAAAGAACCGATAGTTGTTGTGGGGAGTAACGGTAAATTTAAATTTTCATTCTGCTTTTTTATACGAGAAGCAAATGGTGTTTTTCGGTTAAGCATTTCTTTTGAAATATTTTTTAATTTTTCCTGAACAGTTTTATTTGTAGCTAAAGGACTTTCTTTTCTCGACTGTAGAGCTTCTTTATTTCGTTTTAATTCATTAGAGACATCCTTACCGATAGCAGCGTCGCGGATTATTTCTAATTCCCTGCATTTTTGTTTTGCGAAAGCCATCCAATTTTTTATTTCATCAGGCAGAGCGGTTTCTTCATCTAAGTCGACAGGTACATGCAGAAGAGAACATGAAGGAGCAACCATTATCCTTTCTTCTCCTATGGCTTTAGAGGCTTTTCTTACCATGCTTACTGCTTTATCGAAATTTGTTTTCCAGATATTTCTTCCGTTTACAACTCCGAGTGAAAGTGTTTTATCAGGACCGATATTTTCTAATACCGAGTCTAACTGTTCCGGGGCTCTGACTAAATCGAGATGTAAACCTGATACAGGTAGGGTTAGAGTAAGGTCTTCGTTCGAACCAAGTGAACCGAAATAAGTCGCGAGTAATATTTTCATTTGCCCCGCCGCTTTTGTTAGTCTTTCATAAGTTTCTTTGAAATATTCTTTAACTTCTGCATCCAGGTCAAGAACGAGAATTGGTTCGTCCAGCTGTATCCATTCGCAAGGGCTGGAAAGGCGGGATAAGATTTCTTCGTAAACTTTTAAGATCGAATCTAAATGTTCGAAACGGTTAAATCCTTCTTCGGTTTCTTTCCCGAGAAAAATGTAAGTGAGAGGTCCGGGTAAAACGGGTTTTGCCTGGTAGTCCTCGTCGATTGCTTCTTTTACTTCTTCAAAAATCTTTTCGCTTGAAAGTTTAAAAGTTTGATTGGGTTCAAATTCGGGAACTATATAGTGGTAGTTTGTATCGAACCATTTTGTCATTTCCATTGCGGCAGCATCGCCTTTTCCTCTTGCCATATCGAAATAGGTTTTAACATTTATTTTTCCGCCTTTAAAACCAAAACGTCCCGGCACGGCTCCCAGGGCTTTTGTCATATCCAGCATCTGGTCGTAAAGCGAAAAATCGCCTACCGGAACAAGATCGATTCCGTTTTCTTTTTGCAGTTCCCAGTGCCGTTTTCTTAAATCTTTTGCCGCAAGAAAAAGTTTTTCTTTTGAAAGTTCGCCTTTCCAGTAACTTTCGATTGTCTTTTTTAATTCTCTTTTAACCCCTATTCGCGGGAATCCTAAACTGTGAGTAATCATTTGTTTTGAGCTCCTTTTTACTCGGGATAATAAAGGGTATAAGATAAAAGTCAAGGCTATGTTTGCCCTGAGTATTAATTCGGGGGTAACCCTTACTAAATAAATATATATTTATTGTTTTGTGCAAAGCCAGATAGTACGAACGGGCGGATAGAATAAAAGTCTAAGAAATTTTTATTCTGAGTTTTTAATTATGTTTTCTTCCCATTCGATTGGGGGGAGGTTTTCAGGTATAAATTCACTTCTTAGTTCAATATCTACTATTGAAGCAGAATCAGGCGCAACCCTTACATTCTTTGCAATTCTTGATCTATAGTGCCCAGACATGCCAAATACTTTAAGAGTATATTTTCCGGGAAGTATATTTATTAACTGGTATTCTCCTAGAGTATCTGTATAAGCTACCCAGAATGTATTTTCTATAGCAATCATCGACTGTAACAGGGAAGAAGTTTCACTTTTTTCAACATGGCCTTTGATTTTACCCTTTAAATTGATATCGACTTTACCGGTTTTTATGCCTTTCCATATCTCTTTTACGGAAATTGTGGAGCCTCTCGACTCATTTAACCATATAAAGACAATTGAAATAGAATCCCTTGCAACAAAAACGCCTTCCAACACACCATCAGTGAATTCCGGGGCTGTAGCAATTAATGTGTATTCTCCCGGGGGTACTTCCGCAATATAAAAAATCCCTGAAGAATCTACTTTGGTTGATAATCCTGTTCCTTCCACTCTAACTTTTACATTGTCTAAAGGTTTTTTTCTACTGTTCAGTGTTACTTTCCCATATATTCCTCCTGTATTATGAGAAGATGAAGAAAAGATATGTGCGCATGAACATATCAAGACAATTGTCAGTAGAGTAAGGCGATGAAATCCGCTTTTTGATCTTTTATATAATGATTTAAAGTAATTATTAAATATATACATTATGTCTTAAATTATATTAAAAATTTTTTATATTGTCAAGGAGGATTTTAACAATACATATTTTTTCTTTGTGCCCTCTGTGGCTCTGTGTGAGAATAAATCCTTGACAAAGACTGAAAGCCAACTATAATACTTCATGCTGAAAGGAGGCAAATTAAATGTTTAGAGTTGGTTTTATCGGGTGGAGAGGAATGGTTGGGTCTGTATTAATGAAAAGAATGAAAGAGGAAGATGCTTTTAAAGGATTCGAGCCTTTAATGTTTTCTACTTCTCAAGTAGGGCAAGATGGTCCTGATATAGGTGTTGAAATACCAAAACTTCAGGATGCTTATGATTTAAGTATTCTTGCAGAACTTGATATTATTGTAAGTTGCCAGGGGAGTGATTATACCGGTAAAGTTTATCCTGAACTACGAAAGAACGGTTGGCAGGGATACTGGATAGACGCGTCCTCGAAACTCCGAATGGAGGAGGATTCAATTATTGTGCTCGATCCCGTAAACAGAAAAGTTATCGATAAAGCTCTTGCTTCGGAAGTGCGTTCTTATATCGGTGGTAATTGTACGGTGAGTCTTATGCTGATGGCTCTTTCCGGGCTTTTTGAAAATGATTGTATAGAGTGGGTTTCTTCTATGACCTATCAGGCTGCTTCGGGCGCCGGAGCTAAAAATATGATAGAGCTTGTGAAGCAGATGTCTGCTCTCAGCGATTCAGTGAAAGATTTGCTAAGCGACCCTTCAACCGCCGCTCTCGAGTTAGATTCGGTTATAACCGAAGAATTGCGTAAAAGTTCATTCCCAGTTGAAGTTTTTAAAGTTCCTCTTGCCGCGAGTCTCATACCGTGGATCGATTCTGCTGTGAATAACGGGCAGACCAGGGAGGAATGGAAAGGGATGGCAGAAATCAATAAAATCCTGCAGGCCAAAGAACAAATCCCTGTTGATGGCATTTGTGTTCGTATAGGAGCTATGAGGTGTCATAGTCAGGGCTTTACCATTAAGTTGAAAAAGGATATTCCTCTCGGTGAAATAGAAAATATGATTGCGGAAGCTCACGAGTGGGTAAAGGTAGTACCCAATACTTATGAGGATACTGTTGCAGAACTTACTCCGGCTGTGGTTTCCGGCAATTTAACCGTTCCTGTCGGGCGTATCAGAAAAATGAACATCGGACCCGAATATCTTACCTGTTTTAGTGTGGGTGACCAACTCCTGTGGGGAGCCGCTGAACCTATATGGCGAATGCTCAGGATAGTTCTCGAGTATCTGGAATAAATACTGATCCTGCGGATGTTATTCTACGGATCCGTTGAATGGTCAAATAGGAAAAAAGAAAAAAGTGTGGTGGGTCCGATTTAACTATTCAACAATTTTACTATTTTTTCTCTCTGGACTTTAATCCTTCCATATATGTTTCTATAGCTTCTTTAGCTTTTTTCGCTGCCTGCAGGGGTCCACAACCCAGGTAAACTACTCCGAGGAGATAAGACGAATAAAAGCATCCTGAACCATGGAATGAAAAATTTATTTTTTTGCCTTTTATTAATTCGAATTTTTCCCCGTCGTAAAAAAGGTCACTTGCATCCTCTATTCCAGTGATTACAATATATTTCGGTCCCATTGAATACAGAATTTCTGCTATTTTCTCAGGGTCATCTTCTCCGGTTAACAGTTTAGCTTCTGAAAGGTTCGGAGTTATCAAATCGGATAAAGGAAACAGGTCTTTTTTCATTTCTTCGATGCCTTTCGGTGAAATTAAAGGATATCCGGAAGAAGAATTGATTATCGGGTCAAGAACCACGAATTCCGGTTTTCTTTTTTTTAAGAAATTAGATATTATCTTGACCACCTTTTCATCATAAAGCATTCCGATTTTGACTGCACGGAAATCTCCTAATGCTTTAAGTGCTTCTTTTATAGACTTAATAGGGATTTCTGATGTGCTTAATACTCTTTCGGAAGTCTGTACTGTTAACGCTGTAGGGATTGCCGTTGAGGGTATACCTAAAGATTTGAAGACAGAGATATCGCGGGAAACCCCGGCTTCGCCTGTTGGATCGAATCCGGCGATTGTAAGCGCACTCATCTTCTTTCCGGTTTTTTTAAGAATACAAATACAATTCCGCCCGCGCAGCTTGCTATAACTGAAGCGGCAAAGTAAACCAGAGATATTGAAAGGGCTTCGCTTTTTGCTATACCAATTAAAGAAAAGAAGAAAACGTAAGAGTATTCTCTTAACCCAAGGCCGTTAAGAGTTAAGGGGATAAGAGATATTATAGTAATGATGGGTATGTATGCCAGGAGAGCGGAGAAGGGAATGGGTATAGATAATCCTTTAGCTATAAAATAATTTATCAGGGTTATAACAATCTGAACCAGAACCGAATACGCTATTCCGATGATTATTGTTTTTCTTTTGCTTTTATATATTTTAATAGCCTTATAAAATTCTCTAATAGATTTTCCTAAATCAAAAAGTTTAATGGAAAGCAGTTTTTCTTTCAGCCATTCGATTTGTAATGAAGTAAATAAATAATATAATATAAAAGTGAGTAAAATCAGACCAATATAAAGTACGGAGAATTTTATGAATTCAACTTTTCGCGAAAATACAGCAAAAACACCTATTAACATCATTCCAATCATTCCGAGAATCCTTTCCATTATAGATGCTCCGAAGGCTTTTTCGAAGTTTTCTTTTCCTCCGGCATATGCCGAGCGTATCATATCCATTCCCAGGCCGCTCGGTAGGATATTGTTGAAGAAGAAGGAAACAAGCAGGTATAAATAGCTTTTAAATTTAGTAATATGAATTTCTTGAGCCTTAAGGAGAAAATTCCAGCGCAACGAAAAAGTCAAATAAAATATGAAGAAAAGGATTATAATTATTATGAAATAAAGTATATTTAAGTTTTTTATGTTTTGTATAACTTCGCTTAGGGAGACCTTGGTTTTAAACAGATAGTAAAAGAGCGCTGCTGTAATTATGATTTTTAGTATTTCTTTACCGATTTTTTTCATTTGTTTAAAATATCCTCCTGAAAAGAAAAGTCAAGAAGGGTATGGGTGGAGGTTCCATGATTTTTTTAAACAAGGGAAGATTAACCATTCATTAGGAACGCGGTCAATTTTCCCACCGATAAAATTGCCGCTCGGCTCTCAGCCGAACTCCTTTTAAAATGCAAGCATTTCAAAAGACCATGGCCGTTAGGCTTCCGAGACGTCCTTCTGAAAGGTCAATCCTCCCTTTTAATTCATGCTTGAATATATATTTAAGAAGAAATCATGAAACTCTAAGGGGCGGATGTTGAAGAGGATACTGTGGCTAATTAGTTTTTTTCGTGGTATTAAACTTATAAACTTGACAGGCGTATGTAGAGACATATTATTCAAGTATGAAAATATTAAATTATCTGATAATAGTAGCTTTAGGAGGGCTGATAATCAGGTCCCTTATAGTTACCATAAAAGATATGGATGTTAGGAAGAAGATGGTAATGAACGGGATAATTATTTTGTTTTTATCCGTTCTTATCTTAGCTTCGCTTTTATCTTATTCTCTCGATGAAGAATTGGCCGAAAATTTCGGAGGTATCGTAGGTGCTGTAACCGCGCAAAGCATGATTGAAACTTTTGGAATACTTTCATATTTTTTACCTCTGATTTTTGTTATTGCTGCCATGTCTCTTTTTCTGGATAAAGTTAAATATGTGTTTTATCGTATCGGCGGATTATTTCTCTGTCTTTTTTTTCTGGCGCTTTCGATTGTATCTATAAATCCAGGCCTTCCTAATGAAAAGAAAGGTGAAATCGGAACCATGATGGGTTCTTTTCTTCTTTCAAAATTGAGTTTTGGTGGAAGTGTAACACTGGTTTCTTTTCTCGGTTTATTAATCCTTTATGTCTATTTGCAGCCAACCCCCCGAAAAATAAATATTAAGCTTTTTATATCTAAAATTATTGAACTTAAAAATCTATTGCCGAGACTCTTACCGGAGAGAAAGAAACGAACTGTATCTAAGGTTACTGAAGAAAAGAATACAAGACAGGTTGAAAGCAAAGAGATCCAGGAACCTAAAAGGGCAATAAGGGTAAAGATAGGAAGAAGAGAAAAAAGAAAGGGTTCAGATGTTTCTGAAAAAATTTCGGACGATTTTAGGAATGATTTCTTAAATGCTTTAAAAGATCCGGTTCCTGTGGAGTGGATGTCCGCAGAAACAGTAAACAATTATAAGAATATAATTGAGGGAAAGCTCGAAAGTTTCGGGATAACAGGGAGTATAACCGGAGTTTTGAGAGGTCCGGTCGTAAGCAGATTTGAATTTAAACCCGATCTTGGAATAAAATTATCTAAAATATCAAATCTTGCCAATGATTTAGCCCTGGCGCTTCACGCGGAAAAAATTAGAATTATTGCTCCCATACCGGGGAAAGGTGTGGTTGGGATAGAAGTTCCTAATAAAAATAGAGAAACCGTATATTTAAAAGACCTTATAAGCAACGAGGAATTTTTGAATCACGGGTCCAAAACTTACGTTCCTATCGGTAAAAATATAACCGGTAATCCTTTTTACTCTTCTATAGCTTTGATGCCACACCTTCTCATTGCCGGAGCTACAGGTTCAGGAAAGTCGGTTTTTATTAACTCTATTCTTAATTCTCTTTTGTTTAGAGCTACACCTGAAGAACTTCGTTTTATTCTTATAGATCCAAAGAGAATAGAACTTTCTGTTTACAATGGTATTCCTCATTTGATTAGAGGAGTTATTACGGATCAATCCGCTGCCATACAGTATTTATTAAAGAGTATCGAGTGTATGGAACAAAGATATAAAGAATTTGCTCGAGTTGGCGTAAGAAATATACAGGGATATAATAGTAAAATAAAAGATAAAAAACCTTACATTTTTATAGTTATCGATGAACTTGCCGATTTGATGATGCGAAGCGGAAAGGATGTTGAGAAAGCCATAATAAGACTTGCCCAGATGAGTAGAGCGGTAGGAATACATTTAATACTTGCGACTCAGAGGCCTTCGGTCGATGTAATAACGGGTTTAATAAAGGCTAATTTTCCCGCGAGAGTAGCTTTCCAGGTTGCTTCCGTACACGATTCTAAAACTATTCTGGATGCTAAAGGGGCAGAAAAACTTCTCGGGAATGGTGATATGCTTTTTGTGCCTCCGGATGAAGGTGTGGCTAAAAGACTTCATGGTCCTTATATAACAATTGAAGAAACAAAAAGAATAGTTACACTTATAGGGCTTAAACATCTTAAACGTTTATTGGTAGGTCATTTTGACAAAGTGGATGAGATATGTGTCCTGGTAGAGGAAGAAGACATGCTCGATGTTTTCGGGGATAGAACCCTTCCCGGAGCAGCCGAAAGAATCGAACAGTTCAGCAAATTACTCGACATCCGTTTAGATATAGATGAAAGTGAATTTACAGAGTTTGTCGATGAACTGGATTATTATCCTCCTACCGAGGAAATAGAAGAGTTTCTTATAGTGGATGAAGGGGCTGAAGAGGTAGGCGAACTCGACGAGTTTTATAATGAGGCTAAAGAAATAATAATAAGCCAGCAGACAGCCTCTGTCTCGCTTCTGCAAAGAAAATTGAAGATAGGATACGCCCGGGCGGGAAGGTTGATAGACCAGCTGGAAAAGACGGGTGTTGTAGGGAAATTTAGAGGTTCGAAACCGAGAGAGGTTTTGGTGAAAAGGGAGAGATAAAGTGATAATTTTATATTTTTTGATTTCTTCGGTGTTAAATCAGGTTTCAAATAATTTGAGTTCGGTTGCGTCTCTTGAATGTAATTTCTCTGAAGCTCTTATGTTCCAGGGAGACACCTTAAATTTTACAGGTAATGTTTACGCTTTAAAAGATAAGGCAAGGATAGATGTTTTTGAACCTGAAAGAGAGATTATGGTTTTTCGGGGAGACTCTGTTTTTGTATGGAGAGAAAAAACCGCTCAGTTTTTTCGCAGAGAGGCTCCGATGATTTTTTATGAAATTTTGTTTTCTCCCGCGAACAGTTATAAGGTAGATTCGTCGAGATCTGGTTGGGTGCATATTTCTCCAATAAAAAGTAAACTCAGTTATCCTCTTTCTGTTCAATTTAACAAAGACTTGCTGCCGGTAAAAATGAAATTTTTTCAGGAATCAGGTTCGGGAGAATTTACTTTTACCTCGTATAAACTTAATAAAACATATGCTGAAGCTTTTTTCTCTTTAGATTCTTTTGTGGTGGACAAACTGCAGAAAGCTGATGGCGATTAAAGGATAGCTTAATTGTTGCGATGAGGTCCAATTTTAATGATAGACTTGTATTCTTGAAAAATATTGCCCTGAACGCGGGTGGTATACTAATTGATTTGTTTCGAGGGGATTTTGAGATTGAAAGCAAAACCGGAGCCGAATTGTTAACTACGGCAGATACAAAGTCCGAAGAGTTTTTAATAAATTCTATCAGAAAAGAATATCCCGGGGTTGAGATTGTTGCGGAAGAGACTAATCCAAAAAAGGGTGAAGAGAAAGAGGCTTTTATAATCGACCCTTTAGACGGAACAAATAATTTTTCTTTCGGAATTCCGATTTTTTGTGTCTCGATTGCGTATCAGCTGGATAACGATTTAAAAATCGGGGTTATTTATGATCCTTTACATGAAGAATTGTTTTACGCGGAAAAAGGGAAGAAGGCTTATTTAAACGATTCTCCTATTTCCGTTTCAAAAAGGGAAAGCCTGAGAGATTCGATTATAGCGACCGGATTTCCATATATAAAAATAAAAGAAGAAAATTCTAATATTCCTGAATTTTCGGCAATGCTTATGAAATCAAGGGGTCTACGGCGTTTGGGTTCTGCCGCGCTCGATCTTTGTTATGTTGCCTGCGGAAGGTTTGACGGTTACTGGGAGAAACATCTTAAGGTATGGGATATTTCAGCCGGTGGGTTAATAGTAACCGAAGCGGGAGGTAAAATTACAAATTTTTATGAGGATAATTGGAATTATAAACTTGATAACGTTATTGCTTCAAACGGAATAATACATTCTGAAATACAGGAGGTAATAAAAGAATTATGAGCAGACCTTCCTGGCATGAATATTTCATGCAGATAACAGAACTTGTAAGTACCAGGGCAACCTGTCTCAGGAGAAAAGTCGGTGCAGTTATTGTAAGGGATAGACGTATATTGACTACGGGGTACAACGGGCCGCCAGAAAATATAGTACACTGTGAAGAAAGAGGGGGTTGTCTCAGAGATGAGTTAAATATTCCATCAGGACAGAGAATGGAACTCTCGAGAGCGATACATGCTGAGCAGAATGCCATAATTCAGGCGTCAAAAGTTGGCATTTCAATACAGAACTCTACTCTATACGTGACAACACATCCGTGTTTTACCTGTGCTAAGATGTTAATAAACGCGGGAATAAAAGAAATTATTTACAAAGATGGTTATCCGGATGAGTTTGCGCGTGAAATTCTTGAGGAAGCGGGGGTTAAAGTTGTTCAGTTTGATGAGCTGATGAAAGGAAGTAAGGACAACAAAGAATAAGAAAACTAAGGAACAACGAATAGCGCTAATGACATGAATAAAATCCCAAATTCTTTATAATATTAGAAATTATTTTTTCTAATCATTCGTGAATTTTTTGCAATTTGTTGTTTAAAAGAGGTTGTTAAGGGAGGAGTGATAAAAAATTCTGTGTTCTCTGTGGCAATATCTGGTTGCCAGATACCGGGTCCTAGGTCCTGGTATCTTCAAATCCGTAAATTGGTAAATTGGTTAATTAGTAAATTAACAGTTAGGAATTGGAATTTAGAAGTTGGAATGAAGCAACAAAAAAGACTCAGTGGGTTCTGTCTGTTTTTATTTTTTGCTATGGGATTGTATTCTCAAGATTTTGAAAAACTTTCGTATGGTAAATTCATCGATGTAGAAGTAAAGATAAGGACTTTTCTCGGAAATTTCGGGAGGAATTATTACGGTAATAAGGCTCCGGCTAAGCTCGATATTTTATGGAAAAAGTATCTGGGCAGCGGAAAAACTTTTGTTCCTCATAAGGGAGGAGAGACCGTATGGTCCGGGTGCGGCTGGACAGGTCAGCCTCTTTTGGTAGAAGAAGACGGTGAATACTATTTAATACAGGGCGCGTACGATCATAATTTAAAGAAAATCGAAGCGAATACCGGAAAAACCATTTGGGAATACGAATATGATGATGTGCTTAAGGGTACAGGCACAATCTGGTCGAATAAATATGCTAAGAATTTCGGTAAAAGTCTTATAATACTTCAGGGAAGCAGGAAAGGTTCTAAAAATTCCTTTAGCGGTCATATAGTTCCGAGTTTTAGAGCAGTATCATATTTTTATGGTATAGAATATTGGCGTTTAAACGTAAAAAGAACAGCAAGTTATAGCAGAGATGTAGATGCTTCGGCGGTTATTCTTAATGATACCGTTTATATTGGGTTGGAAAACGCTCTTTTTACTGTTTTGAATCCGAATCCGGATAGCATTGTCAAAAAAGAAGGTATAGTTCAGCCTAAGGTATATCAGGAGTTAAATCTTTATGAAAATAAGGATATCGCGAAACACAGAGGAAATCTGGTTGTAGAATCTTCACCATGTCTTTTGAACGGTCGTATTTACATAACCGCGGGGTCCGGTCATGTTTACGGATATAATCTTGACACTAAGAAAATAGATTGGGATTTTTACATAGGTTCGGATATGGATGGTTCTCCGGTTGCTACCGAAGATAGCTGTATACTTGTTACTGTCGAGAAGCAGTATATATCGGGAAAAGGGGGAGTATTTAAACTCGATCCTTCAAAGAGTGAGTCTGAAGCAGTCCGGTGGTATTTTCCGACCAATAATGCGACATTGGCGGAGTGGAAAGGGGGAGTTGTCGGTTCTGTCGGTGTCAATGACAGAACAAGACCCGAAAATCATCCTTATTTCGCGGCTTTTATAGGTATCGACGGAAATTTGTATGTTGTCAACCATAAAGAAATAGACGAAAATAAAGGGAAGGTAAACGGACCGAATAATAAAAAAACTTACCCGATGCCGAAACTTGTATTTAAAAAGAGAGTCGGGGGTTCGATTTCCACTCCCATTATTGTCGGGAATAGACTTGTCGCTACCGGATACGGAGGAATACACCTTTTTGAATTCGACGAAAAAGGAAATTTTGAACTTTTGGATAAAAAATATATGGGGTCATTCGAGGCAACCGCTATCACGTGGGATGGAAGAATTTACGTTGGTTCGAGAAATGGTTATTTATACTGTTTTGGTGAAAAAGAAGATACTGTGAAGACGAGCAATGAATAAAGCACAAAGAAAAGCCAGTCCAAAGTCCAACGTCCAATGTTCAAAGTCAAAGCTAAATCCCGACCCCCAAATCCGAAATCCTAAATCAGCCGTTCAACTATTCAACAATTTAACTATGACCCTCTACCGGTAAAAGTCATTATTGAACATTTAACAGGAGGTATATTATGTTTATTGAAAAATTAATGAATGATCTCGGGGTGCCGGGGTTTGTGGTGCTTGTGATAATTGGAGTTTCATTATTGGTATATATAGTAGTAAAGATTTCCACAAAAATGGTAGAAAAGAAGCTTAAACCACTTGCTGAAATGCTTAATGCCGAAATAAAATCTTCTTTTGTGCTTGGTAGTTATATTAATATATTGAATTACGGGACTGAAATCCATTTTAGATTAACCCTTGGAGGAAAAAATTCTCCTCAATACTTATATTTAGAATTGTTGAATCCTGTGGGATTTGGCTTTAAGATTACCAGAAGACAAGTTTTAAACGAAATATTTTTCCGCTGGGGGAAAGAAGTTGAGCTGGATGACGTTTCTTTTGATGAGGAGTTCTTAATTCGTGCGGATAAACCTTTGGAAGCAGGTTCTTATTTAATGGATTCAAAAAGAAAAGATGCTATAAAATATTTTTTCGAGAACGGGTTTACGGAAATAAAAGCAAATGCGAAAGGTGTTTATGCAAGTAAAGCAAACTACACTGATGATGATCTTGTTTCGGAAAGAGTTCGGACTTATCTGGATAATCTAAACACTTTTTCAAGGATGTAATATTCCAAATTAATCTTATCCAAAGATACCTAACTTTACACTTTTGTCCCGGACAAAAGTGTAAAGTTAGGGGAGAGATTTGATGTTTTGGTGGATTGTTTGACGGGATAAATGAAGTAAATCTGCTATTTCGGTTATTGAGTTGCCGTTTGATATTAATTGTTCTATTAGATATTTTCTTGCTTTCTTTTCTTCCGGGTTTTTGATTCTCGAATTTTTTCTGAACTTTTCAATCATCTGATCGAACTCTGACATTTTTCTATTAATTCTAACCGCCCTAATCTTTACTTTTTCAATGAATCGTTTTACTTTTTGAGCATCTATGAATCTTCCGCCTTTAATTTCCAATGATTGTCTTAGAAGTTCAGAATATCTCTTTCGCGCAATATTTGGGTTATCGTCCAGCATCTTAAGTATTTTTTCATAGTTTACAAAGGTTTTTTTTGGGCTTTCTGTGTAAAGAGAAAGAGAGCTCCACCTGTATCTATCAAAATATTCTGTTAAACCGGCATTGTAAGGATTTAAATGTATATAGCAGGAAGCTGCAAGCAAATAATTGTCGTGATTGACAAGACTTGACCGGAATCTTCCGCAGAAAACGTGCCCCTTTCGCTTATACTTATAGTTGTAATACATTGCATATTTTCCGAAAAGTTCCTTCATTGCTTCGGATAGATTTCTTTCTTTTATCTGAAGGAGAAGATGGAGGTGATTTTCTAGAAGGGAAAAACAGAAAAGATTTAAATGAAATTTTTCAACCGTTTTTTTTAATTCTGAAAGGAATTTAAGATAGTCGCCGTTTTCCACAAAAACAATTTCTCTACCGGGTGCCCTCTGAGTTATATGGTATACTGCTCCTGGATACACGATCCTTTTTTTGACAGTTAAATAGCCGCTGATTTCCTGGGTTCTAATTTTCTCCAGTATTCTCATAATTAATTGTACTTAATTATCGCCTTTTGTCAAATAATGCATTCTAACTTTACACTTTTGTCCCGGACAAAAGTGTAAAGTTAGGGGTGGGGTGTTAAATTTTTATGCTGGTTTTACTTCCGGAGCGATAAATCCTTGTGGGGGTTGAGCTTCTTTTATGTCTCCGTATTTTTCTTCATACTTTTTAACGTTATCGGAAAGTGCGTTAATAATACGTTTCATATGCCCGGGACTGGTAATGACTCTCGCTGTAACGCTTCCCGCGGGAGGTGATGCCATTATAAAATCCATAATAAATTCTTCTTTTGTGTGTAATACTATCATATGGTTGGCGTATGAGCCACCCATTATTTTTTCAGGGAATCTAACTTTAATTTCTTTTTGTTCTTTTCCCAAAGTTTCCTCCTTTTTGTTTATTTAATTATAATTATAGAGGAAAATTAGTCAAGCCACCCCCTTGACTACTGGGGGTTTCCCTGTTAGTATTGACTATGTCACTTACAAAGAAATTGATATTATCCAGTTTAAGAAAAACAGGAGTGAGCTATTTTACTATTTCGGATATATGTTCTTTATTCGATATATCCCATAATTATGCTTCTCAAATGGTATTTCAGCTCAAGATGGACGAGAAAATAGAAGAAATAGAAAAAGGTAAGTACACGCTGCCCGAAGGAGCGGAATATCCGTTTCTGATTGCTTCTAAAACTGTACAACCTTCATATATATCTTTTGATACAGCTTTATCTGTATATATGAAGAGAAAAACCACAAAGGATGAAATTTATTATGTTGCCACACCTAAGAGGAAAAGACCTATAGCATTTAAGAACTATAATTTCAAGTACATTACACTAAAACCGTATAAATTTTTCGGTTTCTGTCAGTTTAATATTAATGGGAATAGAGTAGCGATGGCTGAAATAGAAAAAGCGCTCTTGGATTGCCTGGAAGAAACAGCCTATGGTCCCGGACTTATAAAATTTAAGATCATTTTGGAAGAACTCATCGATTATATATCGATAAAAAAGTTAATACAATACGCGGTCAGATGTCATAATAAAAGTTTACTGGCACGATTAGGTTATGTGCTTGAAGATATAGGTGTCGATGTTCAGATACAGAAAAAATATCTTCCTAAAGATTACGTAAAGTTTGATCCTTCCGGCGATAGACAGGGTAAATGGATCGCCAAGTGGAACATTATCGATAATCTATAATTATTCTAACACAAAGAACACAGATCAGTCCAACGTCCAAAGTCTATAGTCCAAAGTCAGAACTAAAACTTATTTCTCACACAAAGGCACAAAGAACGCTAAGTTTTTTTCCTATTTGACTATTTTTTAATTTGACCATTTAACTGATTCGAAGAAGCACAACCTGGTACCAAATATCTAATAGTGCAACAAATCTACACTGACAAACACGGTTTTTTTATTTATTTTCCATTAATTCTTAAATTTCCGCTTGACAAAAGGTGTAAAAATCCGTAGAATGATTTAAGAACGAGTTATAAATATTTTTCATAAAATTGTAATTTAAAATTGTAAGGAGGAATTATGAAGGGTAGGATAGTTTTCTTAGTTGGCATTCTGATGCTAGCTTTAAGTCTCCCGGTTTTAGCTCAGTTTTCACTACGTCTGCATCCACCGCCACCAAATCAATTAGGTATTGAAGACTTATGGTCTCTGGAAATTATAAACAATTCTGGTGAACCGCGTATGGTTTTTCTGCGGGGAGAGATTCGAGAATCTGGAAATGATGTATTTAGAGCTAGCACCAATGAGTTCGAGTCCCCAACGGGTAGATTGAAGGTGAAATCGAGAGATGTAAGAGATTTGAGAGATGAATGGTATAGAGAAGAAGATAAATCTTTTATACTTAGAACTGGAAGTGTCCCCGCGGGGAATTATACCGCCTGTATTTATCTTATAGATGCTTCTTCAGGACGAGAATTAGCAGAGCAGTGTATAAATATCGTGGTTCGACCAGCCAACCCACCAAGACTGATATCTCCTAAAGCCGGTAGAGGCTTAAAAGTTAATCGTCCCAATTTTACCTGGACTAAACCCGCGCCCGTACCTGCGGATGAAAGGGTCTTCTATAAATTTAAAATTGTCGAGATATATAAAGGACAAACCAAAGAAGAAGCGATGAGGTCGAATCCTGCCTGGTATCAGGAAGAGAGAATGAACAAAACAAATTTCATGTACCCTTTGAGAGCAAGAGCGCTTGATCCTGATAAACGCTATGCCTGGCAGGTTCAATCTGCTTATGAAGATGGTCTTCCTCTGGGAAGGAATCAGGGTATGAGTGAGATATGGGAAGTTAATCCCGATATAATAAAGGAAATAAAACCCTTATTAAGACCTGATTGTTTAAAAATAGGTGATTTTGTTATAAAAAATATAACTTACACATCATATTCAATGGATTCTCTTTCCGGTAGCGGAGAATCTTTCTTTGTGCAGAAGTCTGGCGGTCCGATTTTTATTTATTTGGAAATAAAATTTGATGTCGATTTTGAAAATTTGCAGGCGGATTGGACGAGCGGTGAAGATACCGCTTATGTTACTTCTGGTGAAATCGAAAAGAGTTTCTCTTCCCCCATCGAGTTTGGAGTCGAGGGTTATTATGTTTCAGTCTATGATATTCATATGTGGCCCGATTCGGCGCGTGGTAAAGTCGGAGTTAAGGTTAGCTGCCTTTATGATACGACCGGTTGCGAGCCGGTTGAACTCGGACCTTTTGTATCGAGACTTTCACCTATCCCGGATATTTACAAAAAACTTGAGGTCAAAGACAGAGGTCCTTTCCGTTTAGGGGAGACCGGAATAATAATTCAATCTAAGAAAGAAATATTGGTTGATTTAAGCAAAACAATAACACCCAGCAAAGTAGGAATAGAAATGAAAAGAGGGGAAACAATCGAGCAGCCCGATATGGATACCTGTAATACAGGTTATCTTTACGGCAAATATACGTTTGATGATGGGGTGTTTGCACCGGGTGGTTTTAACGCTACTCTCGAGCTTGCCCAGCCCTGGAAATTCTATTCTTTAATTCCGATGGGGTTCGAAGTAAACTTGACGGCAGGAGGACTCGAAATCGAAAATTGTAAAGTAAAAAAAGGAAAGTTCATAAACGGAAATATAGTTCTTCCCTCGGATAGCAATGGGGTTGTTAACCCGGTGGGCAATGAAATTACATCAGGATATGATTCGCTCCTTGTAGATTCCCTTTTGGATTTACGAGCTGCGGTTAAAGTGCCCAGTGAAATGAAATGGGGTGGTTTTGGATTACGTGCAAGCAATACATATTTTAAACTTCCTGCCAAACCCTACGCTTATCATACGGTTGTACAGAGTGATACTTTTAATCTTGTAAGACCGGATACTTTGATAGGTTTAATTGTGCCTTGCCTAAAAAGAGATACTGATGTATTGACAGCTTATTCGGGCGACGCAAGCAATCCTTTGAGATTTAAGGAAATGAGTTCGTGTGAAAATGCTAACTTGCAGGTTAAAGCGCCTAGTAAAGTAAAAAAGAATCAAGGTTGGTTTAATCTGGAAATGCAGGGGATGAGAGGGTTTTTATCGTCGGATGTCGAAACTCCGGATATGAATGTTGATCTCGGGATACCAAGTAAAACAGGATATTTGGCGAGTACTTCTTTTAATACGACTTTTACTCATGTTGACGGCCTGGAACCCTTCATGAGATTCTGGTTTGTGGGTAATTCTTCATTTAATACCGATCTCAGAGGAAACTTTCAGATTCCTTATCCATCGGATATAAAACCTCCGTTTAAGGAACTTGGCGTTACTTCTACCGCTAGTTTCGCGGGAGGTAACGCATTCTTCCCGGATGATACACTTAATCTCAATTATTGGGGTGTTGGTTTGACTTCGGAGAGAGGTGTCGTTAGTGTAAGGATAGGAGAAATTATTTATACAAATGCCGAGATTCATGAGCCCGTACATTTCAGCCAAGGGTTTAATATAATCTGGGGTGAAATGCTCGCCGACGGAAATTTGGGAGAGTTTTATTTCAACCACAACGCGGCGCATCAGAAGTTTGACGGTTTCCCGATTACTTTGGATTCGGCTGCTCTTTCTAAATTTACTTCTGGTAAGCCGGGAGAACTTGTAGTTAGAGCCGGTATTCACTTTAATTTCTTCGGAGAGCCCGATACATTGATTACTGTGCATGACGCGAAACATACTGTATCCGGAGCGCCTTTCTACTCGCGCCTCATTTCCATAGACCCAAAGGATTTTGCACTATTTAGAAACTGGGGTTCGGGTATCGCGGAAATGGATTTTGATAAGATTGGTTACGATGACGCGGATCAAAATGGGTTTATAGGCTCGGGGGAAGTCGATTTTGATTTCTTTGCGAATTCTCCGGTCGATGCCGAGATTGAACTTGATAGTTTGTATATAAAAATTTGTGTTTTAGAAAACAGTGTGCATGATTTAATGCTTCTGGATGTCGAGTTGACCAGTTTGGGTGAAATCTGGGGATGTGCTGTCATCAAAGGAGATGAGCTGGAACGTATCGTGATTGGCGGTCGAATCGAATCGACCGTGGGGGGTGGTTTCGATTTACTTGTTCCTAAAGCTGGAGTAGGAGTCGAAGTCAAGATGGCGGTTACCCCGAATATAACAACTTTTGCCGCTGATGGTATGATGTATCTCTATGTCCTTGGAACCGATTTGGAAATGACAGGCAGCGTATTTCTTAAGTCTGACCGTGTTGCGGGAAGCGTAGAAGGCGAAATAAAAGGAGCTTTCGATTTGAGTTCTGTAGGTGTAGATCTTGAGGCGGATGGGCAGGCTAACTGGTTCTTTAGCGGCGATGCAAATTACATACAGGGAAGATTGGCAGTGAATATATGCAGTATAACATTGGGAGGCGGTCTTTCGGGTGGTCTGTTCATAGGGTACAATGCTCCTAAGGATCAGGTATGGGTCATTACAGAGGGGAGCAGCGGAAGCCGGCGGTTTGGTATTAATATGGCTAATATAAATGACCCTGTAAGTGGTATTTATATCTTTGGCGATGCCGAAATATCTATAGGGGTGGCTGGAATACTCGAAGGCGGAGTTGAAATATATGCAGGTGTTGGAGCCTTCATAGGTGGCAATTATACCGGCAGTGACGGAACTACTCAGGGACTTTTCACTATTGTAGGGGTAGTTGGAGTTTACATATACGGCGAAATACTCTGGGGTCTTGTTTCCGCGTCAGCCTGGGGAGAATTAGAGATTTATTTTGGAACCCCGACAGGATTCGAGGGCACTTTTGGTCTTAGAGGATGTGTGCTCTGGGTTGTTTGCGGCGAAATAGATATTACTGCAGGAATGAACTCAAACCGTGGCTTCTACGTAGAGTAAGGAGGTATCGATGTTTTTAATAATATTATTGGGAACTGTATTGAATGTTTACACAAACGATGTGGTGGTTAAAAGAGCTGATACCACTATTACTCCTACCATAGGTATGGAATTAAAGGATATCGATACAGTCATAGTTGGAGATAGTTCTAAAGCAGAGATTCTTTATTCCGACAGCACAACGCTTTACCTGGATGCGAATACCAGTATTAATACAAGAGGAGAGAAGAAAAGGTCTGTATTTCTTTCCTTTGGAAGAATCTGGGCAAAGGTCAAAAAGCTTGTGAAAGGCGAATCTCTGGAAGTTGTAACTCCTGTTTCTATTTCCGGTATTACAGGTACGGAGTTCGAACAATCTTTTATCGCGAAAAAAGTAGAGTGTAAGATGATAGGAGGAAGTTTAAACTTCAAAGAAAAGGGGACCGGAAAAGAGACAAAGCTGGGAGAGGGTCAGATGGCCTCTATGGAAAAAGGAAAATCAGCAAAATTTGGAAAATTCAAAAGGGACCAGGTGAAACACTGGTATAAATGGACAAAAAACGACGCTGATTTTATCCTCAGTAAAATAAAACAAGCCTCTGACGATGGTGAGCATGGAGATGGCTTGATCTCTGACGATGGTGCGCATGGAGATGGCTTGATCTCTGACGATGGTGAGCATGGAAAGGTAGCACTTCTTGTCTCTCAGGTAAAGGCAGTTGCCGGCAAATTGGGTTTAGTTGGAGAGTATAATAGCAAATTAGATAAATTTATGAAAGTTAAAGATCCTTCTATGCTCAAAGGCCTTTTTGCCCCTACCGAGACAGGTTTTCTTTATGCTATAAGCAGTGAAAATAAAGGTAAAAATACATTCATATTGTTGAAATGGCCTAAAATGGAAGGGGTTAAATCCTTTAACCTTTATAGGAAAGAGATACCGTCTATTTCTGTTTCTACGAAACCGATAAATTCAAAACCTATTCAACTTATGACTGACTGTGATGATATTAAGAAAATTATACCTGAAGGTTCCGAAGAATGGCAGGCCATTGTCAATATCCTTAACGGACCTCCAAAACTTAAATTTAAAGCCGGCGTAAAAGGAAATATGATTAAGGGTTCTCCTATTGTAGCTCTTAAGAGCACGGGTAAAGATATGCTTGCCGCCGTTCCGACCGTTCCGCAGGTTGGGTTCGCTAATCTTGGTGCCTGTAATATTTCCTTTGTTTCTGATACCAGCAAGACTTATAGAGAATTACAGGCTCTTACAGGTAAATACTGGAAGGTTGGTGTTGTCATGGGACAGGCTTATGTTGATAATAATGTTGTTGTTGGTAAAAAATATATGTATGCAATAACACCCGCTAAAACACCCGCTAAGCGTAAGGGGGCAAGCATGGAAATTAAACCCATAGATACAGCCACGGTTATTGCCGGAACGGTTCTTCCTTTACCTCCTCCCTCGGGTGTTACTACTATTGCGGGTGATAACAAGGTTATGGTAAGATGGAATGAGATGGGAACCGCTTCGGGTTATGATGTTTATAGAAATGCTCTTACCTCGCTTTATATTAAGGTAAACGGAGCCGATATAGTAGAGAAATGTACTCTCGATTTAGAAGGAAATAAGATTTCTGAGAAAAACTGTTTTATAGATTTTATGCGCTGGGATGGATCGGGCTATCCTGCAGAGCATGAAGTTGTGGCTCCTGACTCGATATATGGGCCATATAACGGAATAACTTACAGATATAAAGTTAGAGCTTATGATGCTCTTGGTAGACCGGGTATGTTCAGTTCGAATGTTCCCACACTTCCCGAGGATAAAACACCGCCGGCTGTGCCTTATGGAATTACCGTCGAAGCTTATCCTGACGGCTTACAGCCGAAATGGTATCAGGTTACTCATGATGAATTAGGACACGTGGAATTGTCGGGTATACAGGGCTATAAGGTTTATCGTTTTAACTCCGCGGATTCTTTGGCTGATAGTATTATGATTAATCCTATGATTCCTGATACGTTTGGAGCTTTCCCTTTCTTTAAGGATACGGACCCGGCGATTTTCTCCGCGTATGGAGAAAAAACATACTGGTACAGGGTTAGAAGTATCGATAACGAAGGTAATATAAGCGGTCTTTCTCCTTCAGCAGGAAACAATTTACCGGATACAACACCTCCGACCCCTCCGCGCGATTTAGTGGCAAAGAGTCATGCAGACCATATTGCATTAACCTGGGAAAAACCGAATCCTGTTCCGTCCGATCTTGCGGGTTATAATATATATAGAGGGGTTTGCGGAGGAGATTCTGTATGTGTTGAGTATGAACAACAAAAGGCAACAACCCATATGCCGACGGGTGATCCAAGATGTACAAAATGGGAATGGCAACCTTATCCCACGCACCTTGTGGGAAATAGAGATCATCCCGATAGTCTTAAATATAATGATTTCACTGTTCCGCCCGGTTCTCCTATCTGTTACAGATATACTATAAAAGCTTATGATAGGAGTCAGAATCTAAGCGATACCTCAAAGAGTGTTTGTCAGAAACTAAGAGAAGAAACACCTCCCGCTCCACCCGTTATAGCAGGGCTTAAAGCGAGAGACAGATCGATAAAAGTCGAGTGGGTTTCTTCCCCTGTTCAGGATTTATTTGGATTTATGGTTTATAGAGCGGAGAAAGAAAGTGGTCATTACAAGAGAGTAAGTGATACGCTTATATTCCCTGAAAAGATAGATTGCAAAGATATCCCGGCTACGAATGTATGGGCGGCTGATTCTGTATTTTCATTTGTCGATACAACCGTACAGGAAAAGAAGGTGTATTGGTATAAAATAAAAGCCGCGGATTACGGTGGAAATATAGGAGAAGCTTCTGTTCCGATAGAAACGTATACATATAATATCGGGCCTCCGCCTACACCAAAGAATCTTCAGGTTACTCAGCCTTCAGGTAAATGCGCTTTACTTATAGAATGGAAGCCGGAGTACGATAAAGATTACAAAGGTTTTGTAGTGTTCAGAAGTTCTGAGCTTAGCAAGGGTTATCGGCAGATCAGTCCTATCGTAAAAGATAGTAGGTATCTCGATAATACGGTAATCGGGAATAAAGACTACTACTACAAGGTTCAGTATTTTGCTAAAAATGGAAACCGATCGCTCGTTTCAACTGCTAAAAACGGTAAGGCAACGCCTTAAAGAGGGGGATGAGATGAGAAAAATAACATTAATCTTAACTTTGATAGTTGTCGTTTTCCTGGCAATTCCTTTGTTTGCTGCCGATGAGTTTATTGAAAAGCACACCTGGGGTTTTAGAAACACTACTTATTTCACCGATGGAGGTAGTACGGTACTGCCATGGGAAGTATATGTAAGAAGTTTTATCGGCATTTGTCCTGATTCGTCTACAGCCAAGGTTTTATGTCCTCTGGATTATGCTTTTTATCACGCTTACAATGCCGCGTTTGCTGTTGCTGCCGGCAATTGTTTTGGTATGAGCCTGCTTACCAACATAATTTACAAAGAAGAAGGGCATATGGGTTTTTGTAAACCTATCTATACTTATTCGGGAGGTACGGACGGACCTACTTCGGCAAAATTATGTACTACGATAACAGTTATGCAGTGTCATGAATGGAGTCATTCAGGTATTATGTGGATGGCTGAGAATATCACCGGTCCCACCAGTAAAATAAAGAATGGTAATTATGCTTATGAGCAGGTGGAATATTATCTTTCTATGGGAGATCTGCCTGTACTTACCATAGTTCAGGATATGAGTTTTGTCGGGCATACATTGGTTCCTTACCGAGTGGAAGATAATGGTTCAAAGAGATATATTTATATACACGATTCAAACAAATGGATTCCTAATCGTCAGGATTATTACGATAGCGACAGCAATTATATCGAAATTACCAAAAGCAATGGTAACTGGTCTTACGTGTGGGATGCTGCGGAAACCTGGGGCTCTCCGGATGGTTTTATTTTTGCTACGCCTATGTCAGTAGTAAAAGCGTCTTCGCGTAATCCCCTGCAGCTCGGTGGAATTACTGATGCAATGAATGATATTTTTCTTACAGGCGCGAATATTTCTCAGATTACGGATGACGAAGGGCATAAATTTTACAAGACCAGCGCGGGTTCGCATAATAGGTTGTCAGATATAGAAGATAATCCGTCGCTTAAAATGAAAAATGTGTTCAGGATGCCTATGATTTCTGCCGCTACGAGAGGAAGAGTCAGAAGTTCCACCCGGATGAAGAATGCTCCGGAGATTTACTTCGCGTTAGGTTCCGAAGGTAAGAATCTCAATTTTGAGATTGTCTCTACCGGAAAAAAATACAAATTCGAAATGGCGGGTAAAGACAATATAATAAGGCTTTCCGCGCCCGGCGGGTCGAGCGGAAAAGATAATTTCGAGGTAAAGAAACTTTCAACGAATAATCAAGAATTAAAATTGAGCAGCAGAAGGGGAACGGCAAAGTTTGAGGTGGAATTACATCGGAGTGTCCCTGGTTCGGATATATCCAGAGTATTCAAAGTTACAAATCTTACGGCTCCCAGTTCTTCGCCTGTGAAACTACGTTTGTCTGAGGGGCGGGATGCTCTTCTTGTAAAGGGAGAAAAAAATGCCGTTAGTTGTAATCTTGCAATCACACAGGTTGTAGACGGAAAGATAACAAAGATGCCGCCCAGGACATTAAACGTTTCCGGTAAAGAGTGGCAGCAGGTAGCTCCCAGCAACTGGAATAAGCTAAACGGCGCGACTATAAAAACGAATAGAATACAGATGCCTCCGGATCCTCCTCTGAAAAAGAGATAAATTGGCGGGAAACTTATGATAAAAAAGATAACATTAATCCTTTTCTTTGTATCGCTTGTTTTTTATGCGTCTGACATCGTCGAATTTTCCGGGTCGGCGGGTTTGTACGGAGAATATGATTATATAGACGGAGATACTACAATGGAACCGACTTCGCAAGTCCGGTTTAACGTAAGCCCTACAATATCTTTTTATAAAATGCCTATTAGTTTTGATTTCCAGCTAAGTTCTCTGGAATCGCAATACCGTCAGGCGCTCAATAAATATCGTATCAGCATACAACCGGAAAAAATGTTGAGGGATAAGGTCAATCTTCCGAGTTTTGTTTTTACTATTTCAAATGTGGAATTCGGGACCTGTTATCCTTCTTTTTCCCCCTACACTCTTTCGGGTGTACCTGTTTCCGGAGGGGTAGTCGAACTTAACCCCGGGATTTTTCACATGGAAGGGACAAAGGGAAAACTTCAGAGAAGTGTCGACTGGTCAGATACGACTTATACCGACTACGCGTATGAGAGGAATTTAACTGCTTTTAGTGTAGGGTTCGGAAAAAAAGAAGCGCCGCACCTTCATTTTATTTACATGCATTCGGGGGACGATACATCTTCCGTGGATCCTTTATTTTTGCCCGCTTACAGTGATTCCGATAGTGTAGAAATTGTGAAACCAAAGGAAAATTATGTTGTAGGTATCGATTTTAGATTGGATTTTCTTGAAGAGGGGTTTTATATAGAATCTGAGATTGTTGGTACGGAAGTGACGAGAGATGTTCGTATGCCCGCGCTTAGTTATGAGGACGTCCCGTCCTTTCTTACAGATTTATTTAAGCCCAGATTAAGCAGCGCTTTTGATGTAGCGTTTAACGTTAACTCGGGGCTAAATATTTACGATACCGAAATTTACGGTTCTGTAAATATGGCGGGCCCAGGATTCGAGTCTTTCGGAAATCCTTACCTGCGTAATGACTTTTTAGGATATGAAGCGGGAATAAAACAAAACTTTTTTAGTAAAAGTATGTTTCTTTACGGTTCATTGGCAAACGACAGGGATAATCTTTTGGGTATGAAAGGTTCTACAACTGCGTTTAATTCGTTTGAATTAGGTGTAGGATTTAATTTTACAAATTTACCGTACCTGGATTTTTCTTACACACCTTATAGCGAAATAAATGATTCCCTGGGCCTGGATAGAAGCAGTGATATGTACTCTGTTAATACCGGTTACGATATTAATGTTTCCGATATAACTAATTATATAAGTTTTTTCTTTTCTTTCCAGGATTACGAAGATACTTATGACGTAAACAATTATACTGCCAAAGCATATTCTATTAGCGATGAGGTAAGTTTTGCTATGCCTCTTAGCTTATCTTTCTCTATGGATTACTCCGAGTCCAGTTTTCCGGATTTGAAAGAGAGCATTACAACTTATGATTTAGGAGCTAATTATACGTTTTTTGATAACTGGACGAACGGTATCGGGTTCAGTGTTTCATCCGGTTCGGATAATGTTTCAGGAAACAGTATATATTTAAATTCTTCCCTATATGCGGGACGATTCATGAATTTAGGATTGGATATAGAGCGCAATGTTTATAACGGAGAATTCGAATATGAGGATTATAATGAATGGCGTATAATGGGAAGCATTTCGAGTAGCTGGTAGTATTTAAAAAACATGAAGAAAAAGAAAATATTAATAATCGAAGATGATTATGACCTTTCGGCTTTGATGATAAGACATCTTCAGTCGGCAGGGTATGATGTCTTGAATGTTGGAGATGCCATACAGGGAGTGCAGTTCGCGAGAAAGGAAATCCCCGATTTGATTATTCTCGATTTGAATATACCTGGGGGAGGTGGGCTGAAAGTTCTGGAAAATGTTAACAGTTTACCGGAAACGCAAGGTATTCCCGTTATAGTTCTTACCGGCGTGCATGATATCGATACAAAAGAGAAGGCTCTTGCCGCGGGAGCTACAGAGTATTTAGAAAAGCCTTACAATCCGCAGGAGTTATTGGGAAGAATTGAGGAATATCTAATAGAACCCGAGAAAGGAGAGGAAGAAGGAGGGAGCGCTGGAAATATATTGATTGTCGATGACGATGTGGATTTCGTGAAAAAGCTATCGCTGGATCTGCATAGAGCGAATTTTTCGACCTCTGTCGCTTATGATGTAGATCAGGGAATGAGACTCGCGCGGGAAAAAGAACCGGATTTAATTATTATCGACTTATTACTCCCGGGTGGGGGAGGTTTTACCTTTTATAAACATCTTAAAGGTTTAGCTTACACGCAAAACATACCTGTTATAGTTTTGACCGCCTTGAAAGATGAAAAATACAAAAAGGAAATGTTCGAAGCGGGGGTTAAATATTATATCGAAAAACCTTACGATTTGAGTTTGTTATTGAATGCGATCGAGGTTGCTCTCTAAGAGGTCAGTAACACAGGCATAGCAAAGTTAAATAGTTGAATAGTTGAATTGTCCACCCAACCCATAAAAGATAAAATTACTACAAAGGAAACATTTTTTGTTATTTTTTTCTAATTAACTATTTTTCAATTTTACTTGGATTATAAGAATATATTATATAGCCACTGATTGACACGGATATGCACTGATTTTTTTTAAGTTGTTTTTTTTCGCCGTCAGCAGTCAGCTGTTAGCCGTAAGCTTGTTTTATCGCAGAGGCATCAGGTTATATGATAAGTTCAGTCCTATTCTTATGTTATTGGGGGAGTCTTCTTCGGTAAAGAGATGTTCAAGCTTGGTAAAGTAGAGGATTCCTTTGAGTAACACGGTTTCGTATTCAAACGCTAAATTGCCGTCTCTTCCATCTGCTTCGAGAATAATATTTAAAGGACCGTTTAAGTTTATTTTTAGACCGCCGAAAAGACCCATTACCCAGTTTTCATGTTCTTCGTCGAAAATAACATCCGTATTAGGGAAAAAGCTTCTTGGACCGTAACCAACGAATTTTCCTCTGCCGATTCCTAAAGATATTTCAAAGTTTTTACCGAGGTCTTTCGTGGCAACTCCATAAAGAGAGGCAATTTCGGGCGGTCTGTTTTCGTAACTTTCATCGGCGTAAGTTTCTTCCGAGCCCGCCGGCGAGATAAATTTATTGAATGCCAGTTCCTGAATACCTATCGCAATAGAAGGTCTCGTTTCGTTCTGTTCTATAATTTGATATGACACGTCGAAGGCAAAATCGATTTCGTTGTACCATTTTAGAGCCATATTGAATTGGTCTTTAGTATATTCTATTCCTATATTAGGGTCGAATCCCACTTCGCTTTCACTCTTTGTCGCGAGATTCATATCCGTGTTTATAAAAAAACCATCCGTATAATTGGCGGTTGGGATATCTATATAAGAATCATAATGTAACGTCTGGGAATTAAGAGAGATACAGCACAGGAGAAATAAGAACATAAAAAATTTTTTCACTTACAGCCTCCTTATTTGGTTTTCTTTAAAATTTACCCCCGGATTTTATGCTAGTACCCAGGACCCGGTACCTGGTGCCCAAGGCTTGTTATTCCCATTTGCCGAATAGAGTTACATAAAAAGAAAGAAGAACAAGTTTCGCGTCAAGCATGAAACATTGTTTTTTTATATAAAGAAGGTCATATTTAACCTTGTGCTCGGTTTTTGCTTCTTTGCTCGCGAATATCTGAGCTATTCCCGTAAGACCTGGTCTTACGGAAGTTCTCTTCGAAAAATCGGGAACTTTTTCGAGGCTTTCATATTTACTTCCTATAATTTCAACATCCGGATGGAAAGGACGCGGACCCACAAAGCTCATATCGCCTTTAAAAATAGAAAGCAATTGAGGCAGTTCGTCCATGGCTGTAGCTCTCATTATTTTTCCGACTTTAGTTACGTGTGAATGATATTCGTCTTTATTTTTCATGGGAGCGCCGTTGTGAGTATCTTTCCCCATCGAACGAAATTTCAAGACATAAAAGATTTTTCCGCTTTTACCCATTCGCTTTTGTTTTATAAAAATAGGTCCTCCGCTTTCCATTACAATTACGACAGCGGAAAGAGCCCAGACGGGAAGTGATAATACTAAACCGGTTCCCGAAAGTATAACGTCGCATATTCTTTTAGATATTCGCATAATATTTGAGTCCATTTTTCTTCTTTGTTTCCGTAACCTATTAATTATAAACAAGATATAAGAAAAAGCAAGCTTTTGAGGTTCTTTTCACAAAAAATTAATCACGTGTTAAGGTTTTTTATGGATATTCCCTTAACATAATTTTTCTTTAAAGAATGTAAATTCCTGAAGTTTAAACTCTTATATAAAAAATTTAAATAAATTTATTCTTTTATCCTGTACAATATAAACTCGGCCCGTCTGTTTTTGATTCTGCCTGCTTCTGTGTTGTTGGTCGCTATAGGATTTGTTTCTCCGTAACCTTCTATGCTGATTTTTTCCGGAAGTATGCCTCGTCCTATCAGATATTTTTTTACGCTTTCTGCCCTTTTCTCCGATAGCTTCTGGTTGGCTTCGTAGGTTCCCAGGGAGCAGGTATGTCCGATAATCAGCAGACGAACATCTTTGTTGTCTCTTATAAGTTCGATAATTCTATTTAATATGCTGAGCGCTCTCGGGGTAAGGTCGGCTCTATTTAAAGGAAATCTTATGCTTATTCCTTCTACCTGGTCTTTAATTTCTTCGAAATTATCTATTATCCTTACAGAATCTGCAGCTGTCACAGGCTTTTTTTGTTCTTCTATTTTACTTAGTTCTATAGTGTAAAGATTTTTACTTGTTCCTCCTTTTACCGCCATCGCGATTTCTTTGTCTTTATATCCCGCAGCGGAAATAAATGAAGTGTAAATTCCGGGTTCCAGTTCTAAGGAATGAATGTTTTTTTCAAAAGAAGATGCTTGAATGGTATCTCCTTTCATGCTGGTTATTGTTGTGTATCCTTTTACAGGTTCTCTGTTTTCTTTATCTATAAGTTCGATTGATACAGGGAATTTTTTTACTAATTTTTCAACTGTCTCCTTCATATCCATTAATTTATAGGATAGATTAAGACTGACACGCGGAGAGAGTTCATCTTCCGAACCGAATAGTTCTAATTTATTCAAAGCCATTGTGCCTTTTACAAGTTCATTCTGATATTCTATGCCAACGTTCGCGTCTCTGCCGTCCGTTTCCACAATAAAAGCTAAATTATTGGGGAAGGTTACTTTTGTCCCTCCGAAAAGACCGACAGCCCAGTTTTCATGATTCTCGTCGAAGAAAATGTCGGTATTGGGAACGTAACTTTTCGGTCCGTACCCTACAAATCTTCCCCTGCCTATCCCTCCGGTCAATTCAAAACTTTTACCAAATTTTTTTGTTCCGACGATATATGCTGAGGCAATTTCCGGAGGTCTATCCTCATAATCTTCATCATTAAAGGTTTCTTCCGAACCCGCGGGAGAAATGTACTGGTTGATAGCGATCTCCGCGAGTCCTATGGCAAGACCGGGAGCACTTTCGTTCTCGGCGAGAATCTGGTAAGACAAGTCCATGGCAAAATCGACGCCGTCGTACCACTTTACGGCAATGCCGAATTTATTATACGAGAAATCTATTCCTATATTAGGATCGAATTTAACGTCCGTTACATCCATGACCGGATAGCTCGAACTCACATTGACGTAAAGCCCCTGAGTAAAATTGGCTGTAGGCATATCTATATAAGCTTCTCTTTTCATTTGGAAAGCATTAACCGCAATTGATACTACAAATAATAAAGCAAAAAATAAATTTTTCATAGTTTATCACCCCCTTATACAAACAATTTTATAGAGGATATGTCTTTTTGTCAACCTAGATTAGAATTTTTTTTGAAAAAAACCCATTTTACCGCAGAGACAAAAAGAACGCAGAAAAAAATTTTTAAGCCACGAAACACACTAAATCCCGCTACTCCTTTTGAATGTGTGTTTTAAAAAAAACACTAAAATAATGCTAATTCGATAATCGCGGCTGGGAAACCGCTCCCACATTTTTCTTTTTATTGTAGGAAGGATTTCTCTACCCTGTGGAATAAGAACTCAACATACAATGACTTCTATTATATTTGGAAAGTGCTGAATAAAAACGTAGGGTTGGGGTTTATTCCCAACAATCTATGTGCGAGGGATGAACCCCCGCGTTACTAATTTACGAATTTCCTGACTTGAAGAATCTATAAAGCTATTCTCTCGACCTTTTTACTATGAGTTCAGCTCTTCTGTTTCTTATTCTGCCTGCTTCCGTGCTGTTGTCCGCGAGAGGTTTTGTTTCTCCGTAAGCTTCCGTGCTGATTTTTTCAGCGGGTATGCCTCGTCCTATAAGATATTCTTTGACGTTTCCTGCTCTTTTCTCGGATAGCTTTTGGTTGAATTCATAGCTTCCGATATCGCAGGTATGTCCTATAATTAGTAGATTAATGCCTTTATCGTTTCCTATTAGTTCGACTATTCTATCTGAGATGCCGTATGCTCTGGGGGTAAGTTTGAACTCTCCTAAGGGGAATTTTATGCTTATTCCTTCTACCTGGTCTTTAATTTCCTCGAAATTATCTATTATCCTTATGGAATCTTCAGCTTTTACAGGCTTTTTGGGTTCTTCTATCTTGTTTAGCTCTATAGTGTAAAAGTTTTTACTCGTTCCTCCTTTAACCGTCATCTCTATTTCTTTATTTCTATATCCTGCGGCTGTAATGAATGAAGTGTAAAGCCCCGGTTCCAGTTCGAAGGAATGAATGTTTTTTTCGAAAGAAGATGCTTGAATGGTATCTCCTTTTATGCTGGTTGTTGTTGTGTATCCTTTTACAGGTTCTCTGCTTTTTTTGTCTATCAATTCAATCGCGACGGGAAATTCTTTCTTTTCTATCTCTTTAACCCTTTCCTGAAGGTTCGTCATCTTGTAGGATAGATTAAGACTAACACGAGGAGAGAGTTCATTTTCCGAACTGAAAAGTTCGAGTTTATTTAAAGCCAATGTGCCTTTTACAAGTTCATTCTGATATTCTATTCCAACATTCGCGTCTCTGCCGTCCGTTTCCACAATAAAAGCTAAATTATTCGGGAAGGTTACTTTTGTTCCTCCGAAAAGACCGACAGCCCAGTTTTCATGGTTTTCGTCGAAGAAAATGTCGGTATTGGGAATATAACTTCTTGGTCCGTAACCGACGAATCTGCCTCTGCCTATCCCTCCGGTCAATTCAAAACTTTTCCCCATCTTTTTTGTTCCTACGATGTATGCCGATGCAATCTCCGGGGGTCTATCCGTATAGTTTTCATCGTTGAAAACATCCTCGGAGCCCGCGGGAGAAACATATTTACTGTTGGATAGTTCTGCGATTCCTATGGCAAGACCGGGAACGCTTTCGCTTTCCGCGAGAATCTGGTAAGATAGGTCCATTGCAAAGTCTATCCCGTCGTACCACTTTACCGCCATCCCAAATTTGTTATAAGAAAAATCTATTCCTATGTTAGGATCGAATTTCACGTCATCCACATCTTTAATCGGATAACTCGAACTCACGTTAACATAAAGCCCCTGGGTAAAATTAGCTGTAGGCATATCTATATAAGCTTCTCTTTTCATTTGGAAAGCATTAACCGCAATTGATACTACAAATAATAAAGCAAAAAATAAATTTTTCAAAGTTTATCACCCCCTTATACAAACAATTTTATAGAGGATATGTCTTTTTGTCAACCTAAATTAGCGTTTTTTTAAAAAAACCTAATTTCACCGAGGAGATACAGGGAAACAGGTAGATGTGTAAATGGGTAAAAAAACAGTCAACCCATCTACCCATACACCCATCAACTCATTCACTACTTTACCGATTCACTGCTTCCTGATTCGGAGAACCCGATATCCGATATCTAAAAAAATCCCCTTGACAAATTTGGAAAAATGATTATATTACTTTATATAACAAAGTTCTTTGGAAAAACAAAAGGAGGGAACAATGAAAAAATTAGTTATTTTAATGTTATTTGCAATAGTAGTTTTCGCGCAGGAAGCAGTGACAAAGGTCAATCTCGATCGTAGAGCCGAAAGTAATCTTGTTACTCTTTTCGAAAAATTGCCTCAGAATATCGAAGTATTTGTTACTTCTGACAGTATCTATATTATCGAGGCTGCTTATCCGGGAAGCAAGATAATAAAAAAGTTGACCGCTTCCGAATACCGAAGTCTGATTGTGAGAATCCCGTCCGAGAGGGTAATCCTCGAAGACGCGCAATTGCCTTATGTGATAGGGCAGACTATTCATGGAATCTCTCTTTATTCCTGGAGTATGCCTTTAGCTTTGGGGATGGATGGGGAAAGCGCTGTGTCTATGGGGCTCTTAATGCCGCTTTTGTATTCCACCGGAAGCTATTTAGTTACTAAAAATATACGTGTTAGCGGCGGGGCTGCCTATGGCTCATTTTTGGGCGGTATCGAAGGAGCGTGCCATGGAGGTATGTTCTTTGAATCTGAGGAAGCCATTTTCCCGGTGAGCCTTGGGGAAAATGTTCTGGATTTTGCTTTAGCTCAGAAGATGGGGTTGACTTCAGGAATGTATCAGAGGAAGTTTAATCATTGTGCGTATGGTTATTACCATTACGCGGCTTTAAAAGCCTTAGTTCTTTCAGATGATTGGGATGATTGGGGTAACACGGATGAGTTTTTGCAGGTTTCCACTTTGCTTTCTTTAGGTGAGGGATATACATCTCTTTTTCTTTCGAGGAATTCAGAAGACCTGACTTTAGGGGACGCTCTTTTTGAGCTTCGGGCCAGTTTGTTGGGCGCTGAAGCCCTACCTTTAATTCTCATGACTTATGATCTACATCGTGAGGAAGCTTCAGACGCGCGTATTTACGCGGCTCTTTCTTTGGTCGGGCACGGCGTAGGTTATTTGTTGGGAAACAAACTCAGCAGAGATTATGATCTCTCCGGTTCCGGAGGTGTGATGATCTGGCTGCTTCCGTATCTCGCGCATGGTGCAACGGCGGCTATTATGGCGAAGACTGATAGCGAAGGGCTTTGGAATTCTTATCCTGCTATATTCTTGTCGATGGATGTTATTATGACTTACGCGTACTATAAGGCTTTATCCAAAAAGCCCTTAAAGATGGGAAAGGCGGATGCGCCCCATTTTAATATGGCATTAAATCCTATGAGTTTAATATGTAAAGATAAGAATAAAACCTTTGAAAACATGCCTTTCTTGATGTTTTCATATGAATTTTAATTCTCAGACAGAAAAAGAAACTAATTATCAAGAAAGACACAGAGGATTTTAGTCCAGTGTCCAAAGTCCAATGTCTTTTCCATTTTTTTATATCTGGTCCCGTTGATATGTTCTAATTCATAATTCATAATTCAAACTTCAAAATTCTTAATCCTAAACCCGGTATCTAAAAAATTCCCCTTGACAAAGCCCAATTAATTCATAAACTAATAGTAATAATAATTATTACTTCTGGTTTATGGTAGGTGGATATGAAAAAAAATAGGGATTTTATTTTGAATTTATATAGTTCTAAAAGTACCGTTTTTACGATAGATGAAATAGCTTTGCTTTTGGGAGATTTAAATCGTGATAATCTGAAAGCGAGAATAAATTATTACGTTAAAAGAGGAAAATTGTTAAATCTGAGAAAAGGGGTTTACGCGAAAAGAGGGTATAGCCCTTTAGAGCTCGCGGTTAAAATTTTTACTCCTTCTTATATCAGTTTAGAGACTATTCTGGAGAAGGGGGGAGTGATTTTCCAAAAATACGAAACTATCTTTGTTGTTTCTTATCTAAGCAGGAAAATCGAAGTTGACAGCCATAAATTACAATATCGTAGAATAAAAGAGGAAATATTGATAAATAAAGAAGGGGTAGAATTAAAAAAAGGATATGCTATAGCAACAAAAGAGAGGGCATTTCTCGATGCTTTGTATTTATATAAAGACTATTATTTTGACAATCTCGATATTTTAGATAAAGATGTTGTATTGAATATGGCTAACATTTATCAGTCGAAAACTCTTAAAGAAAAAGTCGAAGGGCTTATATAATATGCTTAATATTCAGAAACATAAATATATACTGGTTCAAATTTTAAAAAGTGTCTATTCCGATAAAGGTGTTTCTTCAGTTATTGGTTTTAAAGGAGGAACCGCGGCGTATCTTTTTTACAATTTGCCAAGGTTTTCCGTCGATCTTGATTTTAATCTTTTGGAATCCGCAAGGAATGATTTAGTCTTTGAACGGATGAAAGATATTCTTAAAAGTTATGGTAATGTTAAAATCGCGAGAGAAAAGAGGTATACGATATTCTTTTTGCTTTCCTATGGGGAAGAGGCGACTAATATAAAAATAGAGATTTCAAAAAGAAAATTCCCCGATAATTATGAGGTAAAAAATTATCTCGGAATTCCAATGTTAGTAATGAAAAAGAGAGATATCTTTGCCCATAAGTTTGTTGCTTTCCTGGATAGAAAAAGTATAGCGAACAGAGATGCTTTTGATTTATGGTTTTTCTTTAATGGGAACTGGCAAATCAATAAAGAAATAGTGAAATTAAGAACCGGTAGAAAGTTCGAAGATTATTTAAAAAATTGTATCGAAGCGGTAAAGGGGATAAATGATACATATATATTACAGGGTCTTGGTGAGGTGTTAGAAGAGGAGCAAAAAAACTGGGTAAAAAACAATCTCAAAAAAGACTTGATCTTTTTAATGAGGAATTATCTTGAATCTAATGTTCAATAACGTCCAAGTCCGATGTCTTTTCCGACCCAACGACCCCACGATCTAACGAACCAACGAATCAGTCCAATGTCTTTAACCCAAAAAAGACAAAGTCTTAATCCGCATCCCGGAAATTTAAGGGTCTGAATATCGATTGTTTTAAACATCCGATAATATCTGAACTCTTAAGAATCAAAAATGACTATTAAGACTTTGTTAGTTTAAAGGTCTTTAGTTATTCTATAAACCTTGTATTTCAGAAAATACTTGCTACTGACTTAAACCGTCTTTTTTTACGTTTTCAGCTTTAGGTCCTTTTTCACCCTGAACGATTTCAAATTCGACTTCATCTCCCTCGTTGAGTGTTACAAGACCGCCTGTAAGCGATGAAGAGTGTACAAAAACGTCGTCTTTGCCTTCTACTTCTATAAATCCGAAGCTTTTCATGTCATTGAACCATTTTACTTTACCTTTTTCCATTGCTAAAACCTCCTGTGGTTTTAAAAAAATTAAATTTAAAGAATCTCGAGTAGTTCTATTTCAAAGTTAAGATTTTTTCCGGCGAGAGGATGATTCGCATCCATGATTACTTCAGATTCTGAAGAGCCGGTTACTGTAACTATGAAAGGTTGATGTTTATCTGATTCTAATCTAAACTGCTGTCCTACTTGCGGGTCTGAATCTTCTGGTAAATCTTTTCTGGCTACATTCATAACCAGTTCCTCATGATGTTCTCCGTAAGCTTCTTTCGAGGGGATTTTAACAGCCTTGGATTCTCCGGGACTCATACCGATTACTGCCTGTTCAAAACCGGGGATTATTTTTTCGGTATTAAGTGTAAATTCGAATGGGTTAGTCTCGTCTGTTTTTTCTATAACAGTGTTGTTATCAAGAGTTAAAGTATAATTAACTTTAACTTTATCTCCTTCTTTTACTTTTGCCATTATTTTCCTCCCATTTTATTATTAGGATTTCCAAAAGATTTTTCCAAAGGGATTTCTTCTAAACATTACAAATTTATATTTTACCGAAATACACTAAATCCCTATAAAGCGATTCCAGAAAAAATTAGGGACATTTTTAGTAGATACTATTTTAGTAGATACTACATTAATAACAACCCTACACCATTAATATAAGTGTTTTTAGCTATTTGTCAACCCACCCCGCCTTAAAACACTCATATGGAGAACACAGAGAACTTTAGTCCAATGTCCAAAGTCCAGAGTCCAAAGTCAAAATTTAAAACTCAAACTTGCTTTTATACTAATCCTTGAGTCCCAAACTTTAACAAACCACAGATTCCACAAGATTAGCTCAATATTTTTCTTAACCGCTAAATACACGGGGAAACCAACTTAGTGAAGGTACTAAATCAGGAAAAAAGAATTAATCGTACGGTAAAGTACTTTATTCCCAGTGATACATTGACAAATTTAGCGTTTTGTTTATGTTAAACGATGAGTAAAACGAATAGGGTTGATCTGTTTATATGGAAAAATCTATAAAAATATTATCGGAATATTTCTATCCTGAACCGGCAGCTACAGCAAAATTAATGTCTCAGCTTGCAAGCGAGCTGAGTAAAAAAGGATTTAACGTGGAAGTTTATACCCGCAGGCCTCATCGTAGATCAAAAAGCGCACAGAAACTTCCCGCTAAAGAGATTCGTAATGGTGTTACAGTTAACCGATTGTCATGCGTTCAATTAAATAAAGAAAATTTATTATTTAGAACAATCAACTGGTTCTCGTTTTCTTTTAGTCTGCTTATTAGTATGTCTTTAAAAAGCAGTAAGGATATCTTGCTTATCGTAACCAATCCCCCGATTTTACCTTTTGTAGGACTTTTTTTTAATATTATAAGAAGTCAACGATTTATTCCTATAATATATGATGTTTATCCTGATATTGCGGTCGCGCTTGAATTGGTGGAAAAAAACGGATTTTTTGTAGAATTATGGAAAAGATTAAATAATGTACTATATCGAAGAGCTTCCGGGATTGTTGTTATTGGTAATCAAATGAAGCGAACGATAGTAAAGAGTGCCGGAGTGAACTCTTTTGAATCAAAAATCGAAGTGATATATAACTGGGAAGACCCGGATTTTATAAAACCTCTTAAGAAAGAAGAAAATGCTTTTGCGAAGGAAAACGGATATAATGAGGTTTTGACCGTTCTATATTCCGGAAATTTCGGATTATACAATGATTTATGTACTATAATTTACGCCGCGGAAAAGATTCGGAAATTACCTGTAAAATTCGTTTTTATAGGTGACGGAGCCCAGAAGGAAAAATTAAAGAAAATTGTTCGAGATAAAGATTTAAAAAATGTCGATTTTCATTCTTACCAGCCACATAGCAGGCTTCCTGAGACCTTAACATGCGCGGATATCTCTGTGGTATCGGAGGATAAAAGAGTAAGTGGGCTTTGTTCTTCAAGTAAGTTCTATAGTTCTCTCGCGAGCGGGCAGGCGGTTCTCGCTCGGGTGAACAAAGAGTCAGACATAGCCGATACAATACGGAGTAGCAATTGTGGCTTTATAGTTAATCAAGGTGATGTTAATCAGGTGGTAAATCATTTGAAATTCTGGCTCGACAACAGGGATGAATTAAAGAAAATGGGGAAGAGAGCCCGGAAGTATTTTGAGGAACATTATACTATGAATCATTCCATAGAACGATATGTTAAGATGTTGAAAGAGTTGTGAGAGGGCGCAAACTGCTTTAGTCCAATGTCAATAATCGTTAGATCGTTAGGTCGTTGGATTGTTAGATCGTTAAAAAATCCGAATCAACTAAAAATTGCCACAGATTAACACGTATATGCGCGGAGGTTTTTTGTTGTTTTGACTGATGACTCGTGACTGTTGACTAACGACTCGGTTATATATTTGACCATTCAACTTAGGTTCAAAGAATCACAACCTGGGACCCATAGCTTAGCAGTCCGTGTTTTTGACGCATGTAGGTGTAAATTAAAGAAGGCTCCAGGGTACCGCGAGTATTTTATCTCCGAACTTTTTAGCTTCCTTGCCGGCATGAATAAGAATAGCGCTTTTAGTATCCGGGTATTCGCCCATAAAATATCTGAGACCTTTTGTATCTCCATAATTGGGAGAATCGGTTAACTTTACTTCAATCGCGATTTTCTCCTTGCCGTATTCAATTACAAAATCGACTTCTTTTTGGTTTATTTCTCTGTAGTAATGGATTTTACCTTTTGGGACCATCAGTTCACAAAGCACGTTTAAGTGCAAAAAAATCAAATTTTCAAAAAATCCCCCCAATTCTCTTGCTTTTTTAAGGCTATCTGAATTGTAGTAACCGGAAAGAAAAACCGCTAAAGCGGGATCTACCCAGTAAACTTTAGGAGATTTTATTATTCTTTTTGTTCTATTAGGAAAGAAAGGCGTGATTTTTGTAATTATATGTCCGATTTCCATTAAGTTAATATACCTGTATACAGATGGTTGGCTTACTCCGGAATCTCTGGCAATCTCGGTTTGGTTTATTAGATTTCCTGTTCTCAAAGCGAGCATTTCCATGACTTTTCTAAAATCGGTTAGCGACGATATATTGGAAATATTTCTCAAGTCTCTTTCCATATAAGTGGCGACATAGCCTTCCCACCATCTTAGAATATTTTCTGAGTTTTTCATATACATAACCCGCGGCATAAACCCTTTAAGCATAAAGGAGATAGGGTCTATTGGTTTATAATTCTTTTCTTTAGGAAATTTACCCTTAAAGAGATCTACGAACCACTGAGGTCGTGATTCTTCCGCCATTTCTCTTCGAACCATAGGATTAAGAATTAAATAAGCGGCTCTTCCGGCGAGAGTTTCAGAGATTTTATTCATTAATAACATATTGGCCGAACCGGATAATATGTACTTGCCTTTACCTTTATCTACATTTAACTTTATAGCTTCTATCAAACCTTTTTCTTTCTGGACTTCATCGATTATGAGTTTATTGTAATTCGATATTAAGCCTACAGGGTCTTCTTCGGCTTGTTCCAGGACATCGAAATTGTCGAGAGTTAGATATTTCCAATCGTCGGACGAAAACTCATTTTGTAAAATAGTACTTTTCCCAACCTGTCTTGCCCCCGTTAGAATAACAACAGGAATTTCTTCGATAACGGTTTTTAGAATATTACCAAGATATCTATCCTTGTATTTCCATTTAGACTGTGAATAATATTTATTCATTACCTGAATAATAATACAAATATTTAATTTGTCAAGTATTTGAATCATCAGGCGGATGATTAGTTATTAGTTAATTTGCAAATTAGTTTATTAGTAAAAGTCTCGACCCAACTGAAGAATTGAATCGCAGATTATCACAAGATTTTTTTATTCTTTACCGTTAGCAGTCAGCTGAAAGTTATTTTGTCAGATTATAGAAAATATAATTTTTGTTTTGATTTTTTTGAACACATATACGCTTTTACGCTTATACGCATTTACTTTGCGTAGAAATTACCTCCTAACTCTCTAACCCTCTAATTTTCGATTTATTTATCTTTTATATTCTTTGATATCAAACTTATCTAAAAATGCATTCACTCTTTCGTAAGCGTCTCGTATAATACGTTCCCGCTCTTCGGAATCATCTATTTCCAAAAATTCCGCAACCCAAACGGGACCTGGGGATTCAAAACTCTTAAATTTTTTTCTTATTTTACCGAGTCCTTCTTTAACCAGTTTATTATTTATTATTGGTTTAAATTCTTCAGCCAGTTTTTCAATACCTCCCGGATAATTCTTTATAACAAAATATATGTCATAGGCATCCTTTTCTTTATATCTACTTTCAATTGCCATTCCTTTCATTGATAAAAAAGGTATTATACTGGAAATATTGATTTCAATTTGATTTTTCGCGCCATCTGGCATTTTTGCGGATATTTTAGTACTGATTTTATATAAAAATGCTAAATCGCATCCTCTGGCTTTTCTTGCTCTAATATCCTGAACTCGCTGAGTTCGATGAGAAGAACCGGTTCCACCATATTCCGCGGCGAGTAAATCGATTTCAATATCCATTTCTTTTCCCGAGGTGTTTTTATATTTACGGTAAAAAATAAAAGGTTCTCTACCTTGGGCATAGCCATGGGTTTTTAGAAGTTTGAGAATTGTACTGTAAGTGTTGTCTGTGATATTTTCAAAATTAAGAGCAATATCAATATCCAGACTACCCACATGCTCTTTACCTTTATTCCCGAGAAGAAAATAAGGTATCCAGCCGCCAACCAGCACAATGTTTTCCTTGAATTCTCCGAGTATCGTGAGAAGTTCAATTAAAACAGATAAACAGGCATTTACTTCTTCTTTTTGATAGTCCGATTTTTTTACCATTTTGTCTCCAGGCGCTTTTCTTTTAGAAATTCTGCCGCTTCTTCACCGCGTTGTTTGTAATCTTTTAGATCTAAATAAAGTTGGATGTTAGAGACGACTTTTAAGCCATTAAAATCCTGTAATCCATAAAATATTCCGGAATCATAGGGAGACAGTATTGAAATATTCGCTCCTGTCGAGACTTTTTTCCATCTTAAATTGTTAGCAATAGATTCTATAGAATCTTCAGCATACGCAAAGACCTTATTATATCTCAAAAAAGGTGCTATTCGAGAAGCCCCTGATGTAAGTGTTAAAGCATATCGTATATCATTGGAATCGCAAAAGTTCGCGAGATTGTTCTCGATAGTGTCAATATCATCCAAGGAGTAATAGTCAACAGAATTATTTTTCTTATATGAATAATTTTTGACCCAGCGGTCCAATAAGGATTCCGGATTGCTCAGGTAGAATTTTTGAATATCAGATTTCTCAATATAATTATATTCCTCGAGTCTCTTTTTTACTTTTGAGACTAAACCTATACTGACTTCAGCTTCCCTGGAAAGATCTTTTACATACCATTTTCTACCTGGATTGTCCAGGAGAATACGTACTATTCTTGACGATTTTTTAGAAAATATAGACTTAATTGAGCGGTTTTCCGGATATGGGTTTGGGTTACCTTTGATATTTATATAGACCCCGTTAAAAGATAGGAGACAGTTTCCCGCCAGGTCGATATACCCAATGTTGTTTAATTCGCATATTTTTTCCGATTCTTCTGAAATATATGGAGATCCAAAAATACCATAGATTTTGTCTCTCCCTCCAATTATTTCCTGAAGTTGGTTGGCTGCCATCCTGACATATTTCGGCAGTCCGATAGTTTTTATTTCAAAAATCAAAGTATATTTATCTTCGCCTTGTGTCTTAATGACATATACGAGATCGGACTCCTTACTACCCGAGAAAAGTGGTTCCCGTATTCGTTCGCTTATGGCGCCGGGTGATATCAGACCGGTTTTCGTCACAATATCTCTAAATGCCTCTTCGATCTTCACAATTATTTCTTTTTCTTCCATTTTTGTTTCACCTATTTTTAAGTTTCACCATTTGGTGAAATATATTAAATATTGATAATATGTCAAGTGTTTCATTTTAAAAAACGTTTCAACGATTGGTGAAACGCAATTTTTTGGTGAAACTTTCCTTAAACTATAAATCTCCGGTTTTTAAAATACCCCCCATAAAGCAAGCTTCTTTTTATAATCGATTGCTATTTAACGCGGGATTTTTTGCTGTTTTTTTAATTTAAGCCCAATAAACCCAACGAACTCAACGAAACCAATAAATCCAATCAACCAATTAACTTTCTCCGTTCTTGGACTCGGAACTCGGCACCCAGAACCAAATCAGCCATCTTCGGCTGATTGCCTCCCCCCGTACCATTCGATTGTTTTTTTAAGTCCTTCTCTAAAGTCTGTTTTTGCCTGAAAGTTAAATTTTTCTTTCGCCCTGCTTGTATCGAGCATTCTGCGAGGCTGCCCATCGGGCTTCGTAGCATCCCATTTTATTTCGCCTTCAAAACCCGTAAGTTCCGCGATTAAGTTTACAAGGTCTTTTATTTTTATTTCGAATCCTGCTCCAAGGTTAACGGGGTCAGACTCGTTATAGAACTCCGTTGCGAGTAATATTCCTTCCGCCGCGTCCTCGACATATAAAAATTCTCTACTGGGTTCTCCCGTTCCCCAGATTGTTATATGGTTTTCCCCTTTGTTCTTCGCGTCCACGCATTTTTTTATCAATGCGGGAATAACATGAGATGATTTCGGATTGAAATTATCTCCCGGTCCGTACAAGTTTACAGGCAGAAGATATACACCGTTAAAATTGTACTGCTGTCTGTAGGATTGCAATTGTACGAGAAGCATCTTTTTCGCCAGTCCGTAAGGGGCATTGGTTTCTTCCGGATAGCCTTTCCATAAATCTTCTTCTTTGAAAGGAACAGGTGTAAATTTTGGATAAGCGCATATTGTTCCCAGGCACACAAATTTTTCCAATTCTTTTTGTCTCGCGTATTCTATAAGCTGGATTCCCATAATAGCATTATCATAGAAAAATTTCCCCGGATTTTCCCTGTTAGCTCCGATGCCTCCTACTACCGCGGCAAGATGTATTACAATATCGGGTTTTTGTTCCTCATACATCTTTAAGATACTTTCCCTGTCACGAAGGTCGTATTCAGGCAAATCCGCAACCATTATATTCTTGCATCCCCGTTCTTTTAGTTTCTCCACCAGATGCTTACCTAAGAAGCCGCGTCCCCCAGTGACTGTCACTTTCCTCTCCGACCAAAAAGAAGAATCAATTTTAAATTGATTCTCCCTTCCAGGATTTGGGATTTGGGATTTGGGATTTGGGAAATTGGAGCTATTCATTGGAGCCTCCCTTTTTTAAAGAATTTATTAATGCATTCAACATTTTACCTACTTTATTATAACTTTTTATGATTTCATTGTAAACAGAATCTTCTATATAGCCAAGGTCTCGTGTTAAAATCAAATGATATTTGGTTTCTGCGATTGAGCCTCTTGCAGTGTAAAGAAATTGTAAATATTCTTTAGTTGTTTGTCTTGCCTGTCCTTCTGCAATATTGGCAGGAGCTGATGCAGCTGAACGGCACAGCTGACTAGTTAAACGGTAGAGTTCTTCTCTTGGAAAACCATTAGTTATCTTGTAAATTTTAATTACTAATTTGTGTGCTTCTTGCCAAACTTTAAGTTCTTCAAAGCTATTCATTTTGTCTCTCTAAATTTATAACTAAATCCTAAATCCAAAATCCTAAATCCTGCTAATACGCTATTTGCTCAAAGCTTCCGCTTTTACATCCGCTTCAGTCATTATCTTCACCAGTTCCTTGAACTTAACTTTCGGTTGCCAGCCTAATTCCTTTTTTGCCTTTGAGGCATCACCTACTAATGATTCTACTTCGGTGGGTCGGAAATATTCCGGGTCGATTTCTACGAGTATTTTCCCTGTTTTCTTATCTATGCCTTTTTCCTGCGCTCCTTTTCCTTTCCACTGGAGTTCGATATCTATATTTTTAAAAGCTTCCTCAGCAAATTCTCTGACGGTATGTGCTTCACCTGTAGCAATTACAAAATCATCGGGCTTTTCTTGCTGAAGCATCAACCACATCGCCTCTACGTATTCCGGCGCATAACCCCAATCTCTTTTAGCGTTTAGATTGCCAAGAAATAATTTATCCTGTGAACCATGGTAAATCCGGGCTACTGCCTGTGTTGCTTTTCTTGTAACAAATCTTTTTCCTCTTCGCGGAGATTCATGGTTAAAAAGAATTCCACTGCAGGCGAATAAGTTATACGCTTCCCTATAGTTTACTGTAATCCAGTGAGAATAAACTTTAGCGGCTCCGTAAGGGCTTCTCGGATAAAAGGGAGTTGATTCTTTTTGCGGTGTTTCTTTTGTGGCTCCGAACATCTCACTCGATGAAGCCTGGTAAAAACGGGTTCGCACCCCCGTTTCTCTTATAGCATCCAGAAGCCTAAGAGTTCCCACAGCATCTACTTCTGCTGTATATTCCGGAACTTCGAATGAGACTTTTACATGGCTCTGAGCTCCGAGGTTATATATTTCATCCGGTTCTACTTTTTCTACAAGCCGGTTTAGATTACTCGAATCTGTTAAATCTCCGTAATGAAGAAAGAGCCTGATATTTTTTTCATGCGGGTCCTGATACAGATGGTCTATTCTTTCGGTAGTAAATACACTCGCTCTTCTGATTATTCCGTGAACTTCATATTCTTTTTTAAGTAAGAATTCAGTCAGGTAAGACCCATCCTGACCATTTATTCCCGTTATCAAAGCTTTTTTCATTTTTCCTCTTTTTTGAATAGTAATTCCATTTTTCAATTTAACAACCACTTGGTTATGGGTATAACCTTAATTTTACCGTTATCGGTATCAATATTTTTTTCATCGTCTTCAGTAATTATTGTACTCTCTTTAAGTTTTAACTCTTTCATTCCTTCAATTAGTGCGGAAATCTCCCTTTTCTCGACTTTTTTATCCTGAAGAGAAGTTGAAACCTGAATTAACAAAGTATTACCTTTTTTTCTTCGCACATAAAAATCAATCTCTTTCTCATTCCCGGTTTTATAATAGAAAATTTCTTCTTCTCTTCTTTTAAGTTCGAGGAAAACGAGGTTCTCAAAGTACTGTCCTCTATTCGCGGAGAAACTAAATCCTATGCTATTACGCAAACCGTTATCGATAACATAAACCTTCTTGGGGTTCAGGTTTTGATTTTTTAATGAGTAATTATATCCTTTAATGACAAAAATAAGAAAACTCTCTTCCAAATAAGATAAATATTCCTTAACTGAATTAATATTTCCAATATTGGTTGCTCTTTTAAGACTGGAAAAGGTAAATAACGAACCAGCGTTGCTGAAAATATACAAAGCAAGTTCCCTCAGGCTTTTTACATTTTTGATATGATATCTGGCTACAATATCTCTAAAGATAACATCTTTGTAAAGTCTTTCCAATATATCAGGTTTCTCGTATTTAATAAATTCGGGCATACCCCCTTCGACAAGATATTTGTTAAAAAGCGCGTTAATCTCAGCTCTTTTTTCGGTTTTTATATGCCATTTGTTTGTCAACTCCGTACCTTTCATTGTCAAGTATTCGGTAAATGAGAAAGGAAGTAGTTCAACATGTAGATATCTGCCTGTAAGTTTTGTGCTTATTTCTCTTTCAAGTAAACTGGCGTTAGAGCCAGTAAGAAAAATCTTCGAACCCAAATCGAATAGTCTTCTGACAAACCTTTCCCAATTTTTAACATTTTGAATCTCATCGAAAAAAAATGTATCGCACTTTCCGTATAATTCTATAAAGACCTCTTTCAGATTATTGGAATCATTTAATTCGAAATCAACAAGACGCTCATCTTCAAAATCGATAAAATAGAAAGATTTATCCGCATAGAATTTATCTATTATTTGTTTTAAGAGAGTCGATTTACCTACTCTCCTCATTCCCGATATAACTACGATATGAGGTAGGCTCACATAATCGGAAACGCTCTCAAGCGCTTCTCTCTCAACCCATTTTTCCGCGTTTTCTATACTGTCGCGCTGTTCTATTATTACTTCTTTTAAAATTCTTCTTTCTATCAATACAATTCTCCACTAATATGTTTAATTACCCCAGAATTATTTAATTGGTAATTCAATTATACATCATATTTTTGAATTGTCAATGCAAAAAATCGGAGTCGCATATTCCACACAAAGAACACAAAGTCTTTATTCCTTTGTTTTTCCTAAATCCTAAATCCAAAAAAGCTATTCAACTATTTTTAAATTTAACCATTTAACTGATCAGAAGGATTTGTATATTTAAATCCTATTGATTGGCTCACGACACAGTATCTGATGTTAATTTAAAAAACTAAGATAGATTGTCAAGCATTTAAAAAATGACCAAACCTAAATAAATCTATAATTTTGAGATTTTTTTAAGAAGTTTGTCGGTCATTTTTTCTCTGGTATATTTTTCAAACAATAGCTTTCGATTCTCTTTGGCGTTTTCTTTGTAAAATGAATAGTTTTCAATTAATTCATCGGCTGCTTTTTTAAGAGATTTAGGGTTACTTGGTTCAAAAGATATATTGCCTGAAATAGAACTTAAAATTTCCTTGCCTTCACCTTTAATTCCGAAAAGAATTGGTTTATTAGCGTACATATAATCAAAAACTTTAGATGGTATTGTTTTTTCAAAAGTTTTTGAGTCTTTTAAATTTATTAATAAAGCAGAACTTGATAACATATATAGAAGACTCTCTTTTTTTGAAAAAGGGCCTTTAAATTCAACATTCTTTAAATTTTTCTGGAGGACTTCTTTTTCTAATTCCTTGCGTTTTGCCCCTTCTCCAATAAGTAAAAATTTTACATGTTTGTTTTTGATTTTCCCGGCAGTTTTAATGACGGTTGAGATTTCCTGAGCATGCCCAATATTTCCCAGATATGTTATTGTATAAGTTTCGTTTTCTTTTGATTTTTCTTTGTACCTTGCACCAAGCTCAGTAAAAAATCCATTATAAAGCACCATTACATTATTTTCAGTATGCTTTTCAATATATTCTTTCATCGGGTCAGACACACAGGTTATTAAATCCGCTTTTTTATACAGAAAAATTTCCATCTTTCGCCCAAATTTGTATAAAAATCCATTTGCTGAAATTTTTTCCGTGGAAACCGCGGAGTCGGGCCAAATATCACGAATGTCGAGTATAAATTTAGCTCTTTTAAATTTTGAGAGAATCCATCCCGAAATACCTATAAATAAAGGAGGGCTCGAGGTCATAAGATAGTCATATTTGTTTCTTGTCTTGAATATTCCCCACAATATAGAGGATAACATAAAAGATATGTAGTGAAGCAAATAGTTCACTGCTCCTCTTTCGGAAAGTTTTTTTATAGGTGCTCTTATTATAGAATATTTAAACTTTTTGTCGTTTGAAATTCTATTTATAGTTCTATGCGGATTAGCAGTCAGAACTTCAGCTTTCCAATCATTCTTTTTGTTAATTATTTTTGCGGTTTCACTTACCCTGAAAGCGGCAGCTGTGATATCAGGTGGAAAATATTGAGATAGGAAAAGTATTTTTTTCACTTTAGCATTTTTTTAATTTAAATAAGCCTTTTTTAATTAAAGCTTTATATTTATATGCAGTATTATTCCAATATCCATTCCATTTATCGGCACATTCTTTAAAGAAATCTATTTCTGTTAAGTTGTACATAATATTTAATTGTACTATGTGTAATTGATGATAAAAATGGCTTGCGATATTTCGCAATCCGTCATCACTTAAATCATATAAGGACCAATAACCAAGATCATACTGAGTTAAATTTTTAATTAGTGTTTCGACAAATCCATCAAATAATTCTTTAGTATCTTTTTCTTTGAAAAGTAAAAAATAATCATATACTCCAAATAAAGCCCAAATAAAACCATTGAGTACATGACTTGGTGTACTTACAAGATATTCTTCTATCCAAATATTCCCTTCTTTATCAGTTAAGAGAACCCCTCCGTTTGTAACTTCGGTTTTCAAAGAAATAAATGCTTTCTCAACCGTATCTCTATATTTTTTGTCTTTTGTCTCTTTGTAAATTCTTACTAAAAGAGAAATCCCCTGACCCTGAGCGAGTCCGGAATACCAGGGAGCTTTCAACTTTTCTACATAGTTCCAATCGAAATTATGCATCCATACAGGAATGCCTTTATCATTTTCTATTAAATTTTCTACCATCCAGTTAGCTTGTATTGTTGCCTTTTTCTTGAAAATCTGGTTACCTGTCTGTTTATATAAATTAAAATTTCCAAGACCATATTGTGCTATTGCTATAGGATTGTATTGCTTTCCTATGTTTCCACCATAGTTCAATAGAGGTACGCCATTTTCATCAAGAAAAGATTTATATGTAGCTTTTTTTCTGAAAGGCATATAATACTGCGATATTTCGTTTTTTGATGCTTTGGAATTTAACTCCGGAGTACCATGCCAAAAATCAAGATGACTTGTTTTCTTGAATACGTATGCATCCAAAAATCTTTTATAATAATCCAGATCCATCAATCAAGAGAGACAGGTTTAGCAGTTCCCTCGTTTTTTCTTAAAGCCCAAGTGGGAAAAGAACCCTCAGGGTTTTGAAGATTTGGCAACCATTCAGCCATTTTAAATGCTCTCTTTTCAAAGATTTTATTTTCCGAATAAAGGTTTGAATAATTATAAAATGTAGGTATAGCATATCCGATAGTTTCCGGGTAAGCAGGAGCCCATTTTCGTAGTATTGGCACATAGTATGCAGAAAGTCCTCCACAACCGGTTATCTCTTGACATCGTGTTAACCAATCCATCGCCAATTTCAAATTAGTACTTTTTTCTTTCTTTTCAATCATAATATCTCACAGTCGCTTGGATTACGTAAAGACCTCCTTTTTTATAAATTCTACCAATCCTTTTTTTTGATGTTCTAAACTAAACAAAATCCGTTTAGAAATTTTTTCTCTATTTGCTATTATTCTTTGAATTTGTTTGATGATATCGAGAATTCTTGTCTCAGAAAATTCAAAGCAAAAATTTTTCAAACCAAGATCCGACAAAGTCCCCAGCATTTTAGGACCCCACTCTTTTTTATATATACCTAATGTTGGAACACCTGTTTGCAAAGCAAAAATTGCAGAATGAAATCGCATTGCGATTAAAAGTAAACTTTCCTTATAAATATACTTTAAAATCAAAGGATCATATTCATTTATTAATACTACCTTATTGTTTTTTTTAAATTTTTTATAAATATTCAAAGTCGATTCTGTGTCAGCTTTAGTTTGACACACCAACAATATCTTGAAATCAAAGCTGTCCAATAACTCTTTAATTAATTTTGTAAAAAATTCAGTTATTTTTAATAAACTTTCTTTTTCAAGACTTTCAGTGTCACCTAATTTCTCTGTACGGATAGTAAGAGCAATATATTTCTTGTTTTTAAGTTTTTTTTCTCTTAATATCTTTCCTCCCTTATTTTTTTCTATTTTTTTAATGTATAGTGCTAAATCGTTGAAAACAGGAAAATTTTTACCATAACCAAAAGAATCTATAAAAATATTTTTCGAAATACTTTCTCTAAAAGTTATGAAATTAGCAGCTCTAAAAAAGGGAGAAAGATAAAATTTTCCAAGTCTGGATGTTTTTCCAAATGATTGCGGTAAGAATCCGAAATTTTTGCCGATTTTTCTCGCGAATTTGAAAGGGAATATTAATCCAAACAATCTTGTTAAATCACGACTGTATTCATTCCAGTAAAAAAGATTTCCTCCATTACAAAAAATAAAATCTGAATCGCATATAGTTTTTATAGTTTTAGAACAGGGCCAATTACAATTTGTAAAAGGTAATATATTATAATAGAATTCTTTACTTATTCCATTAATTATTTCTTTTATTTTTTTAATTTTATTATGTCTATGTCTGTCGTAATTGAAAAATCCGGGCAAGAGTTCCACATCCGGATAATAATTCTTGAGGTAAGTCTGTGTATTTTTGAAATCAGGTAATTGAAAAGCGAATCTTGAAATCATACTTATATTTTTTTCAGGAATAATTTCAGACAATAAATCGATGGCACCCAAATTGATCGCTAAATCCCCCGAGTTTTTAGGTCCATAAGCATAAGCTATCACAATTTTTTTATTTTCTACGATATTCATTCAAATCCATTTTATGCTTTTCAATTCTTTTAACAACCCATCAACGACTATATCCGCATCGTAATCTATAGACAACTCCCACGTTTTTTTGGACATTTTTCTGAGTAATTCTCTATTTTTAGCTAAGACTGCTATTTTGTTTGCTAAATCCTTATAATCCTCACTGGTATAGGTAAAACCATTAAGTCCTTCTAATATTATTTCTTTTCTATATTTCCAGGCAGATGATGTAATCACGGGTAAACCCGAAAAGAAAGCATCTATGATGACACCAGGAAATCCCTCTCCCCTAGTTCTTTTTGAGGGGAACACAAAAACATGATAGTTCTTTAAAGTTTCAGGTATAGCTTTTGGTTCGATTATTCCTAAATATTTTATGTTATCATTATTTTGAATTTCACTAAGAAACAATTTTTGGAAATTATCTTTGAATAAAAAACCACCATAAAAGTCTAACCTAAAATTGACTCCTTTCCTTTCTAGAATGTTAGCAGCTTCAATAAGTTCAATTATACCTTTCGATCTTTTTATTCTGCCAAGATATACTATTTTTAAATAAGGAAGATAATAATTTTTTGCTTCTGTGGGATTCTTTGAAGGTCTTCTTTTGAAATTATATAATTTCTTAACGGTTCCATCCTTTTCCACTAATTTCTTTATATTTGAGGTTAAATCTTCTGTTTCTGGATAAATACGATCCATTTCCTGAAGCGTTTTAATATAAAATTTCCTTAAAGGAGAAAATAATTGTTCTATGTCAATATCCAAAGAGCCACCCATAGGTATGAGTATTGATCTTGTTTCTCCCAAAATATTCATCAGGTAAATAAAAGGTAAAAAAATATATCTGCCACGAGTTGACACAGATAGAATTATAAAAAAGGGGGCTCTATTAATAATAGTTCCGATAAATATCTCTGTAATATTCATAATAATATCAGACAGAGATTTAAGAGTATTTAAAACTTTAATATCAATTGATCTTTTCCTTAGTTCTCTTATGAGATTGCGATTTTTGACTCCAGGACCAGTTATCGGAGGAGATACTGGTCCAATCAATATCCATTTATTTATACTCATTTTATCAAAATCCTAAACATATTGCTATATTCTTTTCTTATCTAATCAATTTTGGAGTTTTTTCCTGTATCTCAAGGTCTTTAATATTGATAAATTTTTTGTATACCTTTAGATAATTTTTCGCAGTCTTTTCAATACTAAACTGCTTCGATTTCTGGACTGCATTCATCGAAATTCTTCTACGTAAATCTGGGTTACGAATCAATTCAATGATTTTTTCCGCCAAAGCTTCTGGATTATCTGGTTCTGCTAATAATCCGTCAATTCCGTTATCAATAATTTCATCATTACTCCCAACATTAGTTGCCACAATCGGAATACCCGAAGCTAAGGCTTCTAATAAAGAAATCGATAAACCTTCCCATAAAGATGACATTACGTATATATCATGGTCAGCTAAAAGTTGAGGGATATCATTTCTGACCCCCAGGAAATTGACTTTATCCTGTAGATTAAGTTGGTCAGTTAAAGTGATTAAGCTGTTTTTGGGTTTCCCGTCTCCCACAATATCCAAAATAGGTCGATATGGATTCTCTTCTCGCAGTTTATCCAGAACAAGTTTAAACGCTTTTAAGAGCCCTTCGTAGTTTTTCGCTGGATGTAATCGACCTATGGCAATTATCTTGATACTAGTTTTTTTCGTATTTCGATTTTGTGCTAAAAAACATAAACAATCAATTCCATTATATATAACCTCAATTTTGTTTTGAGGTATACCTACTTTATTAATTAAAATAGTTTTAGTTTTATTAGAAACAGCAACAAAGCAGTTTAGTAGTTTATTAAGAAATAATCTTTGCATTTTAGGTCTGGAGATTTTTGTGCTATGAATTGTTTGTATTATCGGTCTGTTACTAAACATATTTGATAAAGAGGCAAAGAAGGTTATATGTTCTAAATGAGAGTTTATTACATCAGGTTTATACTTTCTTAAAGCGCTTTTTAATAGAAGAATTGTTTTTACCCTATCTTTGTGAGGTCTTTTACCTAGAATTCTTGTGTTTATATTATTGATTTGTAACTCTTCTATCATTTTTTTAGCAAATCCCAGATCATTCGATTTGGACAACGCCCAGACCTGAACTTCTTCACTTTTTGATAGCTCTATACTCAAATTTTTGACAAATACTTCAGCTCCCCCGGGCGTAAAACATGAAATTAATTGGACGATTTTCATGATATTAATTCTTGGCATATAAAAATTGGTTTATTCATTATCTTCGCTGACTTTTTTTCGATAAAGTTCATATCCAGCTATGCTAAATGCCACATATAACCAGGCTATTTCGTAATATTGAGCGGATAGAAATAATCCTCCCACTAAAAAACCTATTAGTCCTGTTTTAACATTCAGAAAAAAGACATCTTCTGTTTTTTGGAATGAAGACGAATTCAAGTTTGAGAGTGTTAAATACCAAATCCCCAAGAAGCTCAATCCGCCAAAAATACCCGTCTCTGCAAAAATACTGATATACATATTATGTGCTGCTCTATTAGTTGAAATATTTGAATAAAAGGGTACACTGTTTGCAAAGTTTCCATGTCCTACTCCTATCAAGGGATTGCGAACGAACATTTCTATGCCGGCAAGACTGGCCTGATATCTGCCCCAGATGGAGCCAAATTCCTTTGAAAGATAGAGTTGGCTCCAATCAGAAGAAAATAATCGAAGAAATTTTGGGGTTTCCATAAATCTATTTAAAAAACTTCCTGTAGGTAAAATTAATGAGAGCAACGCTAATGATAAAACTGCTACACTTATTGCAGCAACTTTTTGATGTATTTTACTAATAGAGAGAATTTTATAAATGCTAATAACCAAAAGGGTAATCATGGCTCCTCTTGAATATGTAGTTAAAACAGCACTTAAAATAATAATCATAGATATTATTTCCATAATTTTTTTTGGAAAGCTTTTACTTTCTTCGTAAAGAAAAAATCCTAATGGTAGGACTATAGCTAAATTAAGTGCTACGTTATTGACGTTTTGTGAAATTCCGATAGTCCTAAAATAACCCTTTGCCATATGAGGTGTGATTCCTAAAAAAGAAATACCCGTAAAATATTGATAAATTAATACAATAGCTATTGCAGTGCCACTTAAGTATAATATTTTAGCCGCTCGGTGTAACTTTTTTGTGCTATTTAAAATATCAGATAGTATTAAAACCATTCCGGCAAACATTAATGGAGTTTGCATATTCGAAATAGTTGGTAAATCGTTAAAAGTAATTGATAAGAGAATTATGAATAAGAAGATAGATATTGTTAGATATAATTTTATTGTTTTTCTGCTTATGTACATTAGAGGTGGCTTTGCACGAATAGCTGTTAACCCCATTTTTTGTATAATCCAGAAAAGAAAAATAACAATTCCAATTAATCTAAAATAAGTTACACCTTCGAATGCTTGTAACCCAGTGGCCCAGAGAGAAGCAATAAAAATATAAGCAAGATATTCATTGATTAAATTAATGTTAAATCTCATTTAATGTACCATTTATAATTTTTTGTTTAGACTTTGGAGATGATATTGTCCCCTTTCTCTAAATTTGAAAATTTTTTGCAATTTAAGGTTTTCAATATTTAATTTTTTAATCTTCATTTACCTTCCTCTTTTTAGCAAGATAAATTAAGAGAACCTCATAGTCAAGTCTTAAATGTTTTTTCTCTATTACAGTATTATATTCTCCTTATTTCTTCTATATTTCTTACCTTTCTTTTTAATTTTAATTGTCATCTGAAATAATGCATTAGAAGTGAGTTTTTTATATTAATTGCAAATGTATATAATATAGTAATAATTTAGTCCAAATTATAACTTTTGTGAAAAGAATCCCCTTCAAATGTGTTCTCATAATTCGTTTAAAATTTTTCTTAAATTTTTTGCCATTATTTGATGAGAATGTTTTTTTATAGCTTTATCAGTTGTCCATTTCTTAATTGAACCTTTCTCCCTAAATTCTATAATAAAGTTATAGAGTTTATCTTTCAAGCAATTTTTTGTTTCGCATATACAACCAAAATTATCTTTTTCTATAATTCTTGCCACTTCTCCATTCCTGGGAGCAATAGCAATTATGGGTCTTCCTGTTGCAATATATTCAAATAATTTCCCCGGGCAAAACGCCTTCTCTTCTTCTCTGAGCCATTGCAATAATAATAATAATTGAGATTCTTTTTGTTTCTTAATCGCTTCTTCATGGGGAATATTTCTCTCGATTGTGACCATGTTATCAAGAGCATATTTATTAATTAGGCTGTAAAGAGGAGAAAGATTTTGTCCGTAAAACCTAACTTTTATTTCGTTTTCCTTTATAATTCCTTCCTTGACAAAATCAGACAAACATTCAAACAACATGGACGGATCTCTTGTACCTTGATAAATAGAACCTGTATGCGTGATAGTAAAGTGTTTGGTTAATTTAATTGTTTGAATTTCAGTAAAATTTCTTGAGTCAAACCCATTCATTACAACTGTAGTTTTCTTCATAAATTGTTCTTCAAGTATTTTACTGAAGGAGGATGTTGTAGTTAATGTTTTATCTGCTTTATTTATTATTTTTCTTTCTAAAATTTCTTCTAATTTTTTGTAAATAATAGTTTGTGAATAATAAGGATTCTTTGTCCATAAATCTCTATAATCGGCTATCCATTTTATGCCAGTTTTCCTTTTTAAAAAAGCTCCTACTAAATGTACTATCTCTGGTGGAGAAGTAGTTATAATGATGTCTATTTTTTCATTAGCGAGAATCTCCAATCCTAATTTACAAGCTTTAAAATACCATTCCCACTCCCAAATATTAAAAATAGGAACAATATATTTATTAAATCGCTTAGCTAATAGAAAAACAATACCTTTTATGTATTTGAATATAGAACTAAGTGATAGGGTTTTGCTTTGTTTTTTTTCTATCTTTTTAGTAGTCCTTTTACATTTGTTTCTTACTAAATTTTCAATATTACTATCCTCTGTTCTGAAAATATTTTGAGAATCTTCCATTAACTTATCTTTGGAGATACTTGCTCTAGTTAAAACCAATGGCTGACATCCAAATTCTGGTAGGTATTTTACAAATCCTTTTACCCTTTGGGCGGCCATAGCATTGCTGGGTAAATAATGCCAACTTATTATTAATACTTTTTTTATTGTGTTTTTTCTATTATTTTCCATTTGATTTCTAATGGTAAAGAATATATTATAGAATATGTGATTTTATTTGTTTGCAATAACATACCATATTCTTGAGAATAATTAATTTTCTCAATTGAGCGTTTAATTCTATCAATATTTTCAAATTCTATCCAAATAGTTCTGTCCCGAAATAAAAGTACAGTATTTTTACAAGAATCAAAAGATTTATATTTGATGTTTGGGTCTAAGATTAAACAAAGTTCAATTTTGTGGACACCTTTTCCCTTAAAAGAGTCAACAATTTTGCAAATTTTCTTTTCTTTCATCCATTTAATAGTACGTTGGTGTATAATTGGATTAATAAGACGTGTATAACCATAATGTTCGCCTACAAACAAATCATTTTTTCCTGTTTCCCATTTAAGACATTTGGTTTTGGTGTTATTTCCCATTTTAAAAATATTCCCTTTTATGAATTCGTTTTGCTCTTTATCATCAACGATAGCTGTGTTGTGATAAGAAGTTGAACGGAATTTATTCCTTAACTTTGGATTTGAAGTATAAACATAAGTGCCTGGGTCAACGATTATATCCTTTCCATCTACACACAATTCAAAACTCAACTTATCATTATGGCTATGGCCATCTTTTCCATTCCGTCCATTAGGACCACAGGAAATGACTATATAATCTTTCTTTTTTCTCATCACATAAATCCCTCCGATAGGGAAAGCTTTGCTTTCAATCTCCTCAAAGCTCCTCTCTTGCATTTCCTTCCATCTATCATAAGATTCTGGTCCGAAAATCCATAAGGTTTCTGTGGCAAAGCCAAACTCCTTAATCTTATATTTGGGATCATCTAAATATATTGTAGAAAAGGTCAATAGGTATGTCAAGTCTAAAACTTCTCGAATACCAAGTATATGGAGTCTACCATTATCATTGTCACCAATCTGCGGTATCTTTCCATTTGGTTTTAATACATATAGGACAAAATCAAACATTTTTTGTAGTTTCTTTAGAAATTCCTCAGGTAATTGGATTCCGTTGATATCACATAATAAAGTCGCAAAAAAGAATAACTCTAATGTGAGACGATGATAACAGGTGGAACCCTCATAGTCCATTCCATCTTCATAGACCTGTTTTTCCATTTCTTTTATTAGTTCTTGGATTCCAAAATTACGCCATTGCTTAGCTTCGTTGAACTCGGGGAAGATAATTCCCAAATAAATCAGGCTTACAAGGTCCGCTAAGTAATGATTATTTGTTACACCCTGATTTTCAAGATTATTCATTATATGTTTACCATGTTGATAGAAACTTTTTAAAAATTTAATAAAAAATTTATCATCAAACGAATCCGAGTCCTTGAAAAAATAAAATCCCCAAATCCAGTTACATACACGAATAGCTACATCCATAGTACATCTCCAATTAACACCAAATTTAGGAGGGTCATTATCAATCCAATCATCTACCTGTTTTATAAATTCTCTTGCATATTTTTCATCCTCAGTCAACCAATATGCTTGACCTAACGTTATAGCATGATAGAACCTGGATAATTCCCAAGGAACTTTTATGTCAGCTTTCCCATAAGGTATTTCTATATCTTTATAATATTTTTTGGGGTTCCATTGATATCCTGATTTGAAATCGAAGTGCCAAGGCAGGTGACCACAATTTTCCTTTCCTCCATGATTTTTAATGAACTGATCTAGGTTCACATCACCTGAGCCTAAAAGATCGAAGATATGGAAGCAAATCTTGTCGGCCTCAGCAACGATCTGATCCTTCAGCTGGGGGAGCTCACTTTGGATAAGGGAAATAAGCTCTCCTTTCATTGATGGTTCAATAAAGAACTTCGGTCGCTCTCTTCTGATGTGGTCTAAGGCTTCCTGAAAATTCTCGAATCCATTGAGGCTTTTAAGAAGCTGTTCATCCGAGATATGGGCTGGCGAGAGCTTCGCTTTGAAACCTTCCAACTTGTGTAAAGCAAACGCTATAAATTTTACCAGAGCCTTTTTCAGCACTACCCTAAATGGAAGCTTACGGATCCTCTGAAGGTAGTAACCCACAACCATAGCCCTCATATCAGCCTCTTTAACATTGCGAGTTAGCTTTGCTCTTTCCATGGATTTCCCACCACAGTAAAGTATGTAATCTTCACTTCAGGAAACTTATCCACCAAAGTCTTTCTCAAGAAATAGAATGAGGAATTAGGTGCATCTCGCCAATATCCCCAATCTTCTCCTGGATCTAGCCGCCCATTCCCGTTCAAGTCAAACCATAGGTTAGCCAGGCTATCTATCATCAGAACTACCGGCGAATCGGCGCCGTTAAACCATTTGGATATTCTTATTTTATCAAATCGTTTTTTAGGATATTCAAAACCGGATACATAATCTTTATGCCAGTTGATATTGTTTAAACTTATTGGGTTTCCGAAAATGTTATATTCAGATATATCAAAAGGTGATTCTATTTTAACATTATCTTTTTCTAATTTCCAAACATTGCTCAATGAAGTTGATAAAAAATCAGTATTAATTAATTTCCTGATACACTTTGATTTTTTAATAGATTCATTAATAAATCTTATTTTATTAAAATATTTTGATGGCTTGATCAGATTTGATAGTTTCATTAATTTAAGCCTTGAGCAAATTTAATAAACCCAATATTCATATAGATACTATCTTTTTAATGGGTTTAATCAAGAATATTCTCTTATAAATTTTAAAATCAAATTTATTAATATTATTTATTGCTTTGTAATTATTTCTATATATTGAAATGTATATTTGATTATTGCCTTTCTTAATGCAATTATTAATTCTTTCTTGCATCATTCTATTATGAAGCCCTTGCTGTCTATATTCTGGAACAGTATCTGCATCAAATAAATATGCCTCATTATTTTTAAGTTGTCGTTTATAATGTATTCCAGTATCAATTTCACCATCAAAAGAAATCCAACACAAATATGCCAACTTATTTTTTATTGTATCAATAACAGCAATCCCTGTATATTTATCTTGTTCTTTTAATCGTGTTTTTATGTTTTTTTCAAAATGACCTTTCGACCTATTTTTATCAGAATACTCTTTTAATAAATCAGCATCTCCATTTGATACTATTTTAATAACATATTTACTATCAATATTCCTGATATTTTTAATTTTAACTGGATTAGATAATTTATATAAATTCTCGCATATGAATAATTTGTTCTTGAGTTTTGTTAAAATTTCTCTAAAACTTTCTTTTAATGCTCCGCTTTTCCTTAATATTATGTACAACAACCACATATATAATAAAAGAAGAAATATTTTAATAAATATGGCAATATGATTATCGCATAAATCATTTATTAATAAAGACAAAAAATATATTCCAAAACCAGAAATACAAATAGATATAATAACTTTATATGATATCTTTAATGGAAAGTATTTATTAACATTTAAATTATAAAGTAAAAATATTAGAAAAAATGAAAGTAAAGTGGCAATTGCGGCTCCCATTAACCCAAACCATTGTATAAAAAAATAATTTAAAATAATATTTGTAATAGCGCCATAAGCAAAATATTTAGGAAGTAATTTTGTTTTTTCTGCAATATGATAACTAACTGCCATTAAAGCACAACCACCAAGCATAACATAAGAAAGCCCAGCAACAAAAATAATCTTTGTTCCTTCTAAATAGCCTTCTTTTGCAAATAAAGACAAAAAATCTTTTGTAAAAAAAGATAAAAAAATGACAATAATAAAACCGGCTGCAAAAAATAACTGTAACATCTGGTCTATCTTGATTTTAATAAATTTTCTATCTTTTATTCTGCTAAACACGAACGGTGTCCATGCTTGTTTTATTGGTATAACTAATAATACCTGAACAAGCATTACAATTTTATACGAGAATGCATAAGTTCCAACATCCGACATTGTATAAAAATATTTGATAAAAAAATTGTCCGATGAATTTAACACCCACATTGCCAGACTACCCGGTATTAAAGGTATTGAAAATGCCAGCATCTTTTTTGTAAGTTTTTTATCAAAATTAATAGAAAGATATTTTGAATTTCCCATAAAGAAAAAGAAAATAATAAAAAGAAAAATTCCTGCTATTAATTGACCATAAAATATGCTCGCAATACCTTTATGTAAAACAACTACAAATAAAATTACCAAAATGAAATATAAAAGAGCGCGACTTATATTTAATTTTAAGAAAGAAATCGGCTTTCTCTGTAATCTTAAAATTGATATACCTTGATTAGCAAAATAGCCAACAAAGGTTGTAACAAGTACTATTATTAATAAATAGTTGTAACCTAAATTTTTAATAATAGGGAACTGTATAATAATAATAGCAAGAATTAAGATAACAAAGTTGATAATTGAACTGAATCCAAATGAAGATTTAACCAGTTTTGTTTTATTATCTCCATCTAATTCATAATAATATCGCCACATACCTGAAAATATCTGTAAGCCCAAAAACCATCCCAATATTGTAGCAAAAAGTTGTAGAAAAGTTAATATGCCATAATCAGCAGTACTGAAGCGGCTGGCATATATCGGCATCAACAGGAAGGAAATAAATTTTAATAAAACAGCACCAACGCCGTAATAGAGTAAATCTTTCTTCATTAATTCATTTTTTCCTGCGGTATTTCCTCATTCAATTCCTTCAAAAAATGATTCTCAGTATGTTTATTATTTAATAATTTCTTTTTAAAAACAAAAACACTCTTAAGTGTATTTCCTTTGTATAATACATTATATATTTTGCATACCTTTTTTGTAAATCTTAATTTGTAGGAATCAATACCTGTTCCAAAACAAAATTCATTTATTCCTTTTGAAAAGGTATCCTCTACTAATTTATCATAGGTAATGTTACCAATTGAATAATTTTCCAACTCTTTAATTTCTCTATTATATGATGCATCAATTGCAAAATATTTTTTATTATAAGAATAACCTAAATTATATGCACAGAATTTATTATTGTGTAGAAGTAAAATACAATTAGATTTTCCAGAGAAGTTAAATATTAGGTCTTTGATAAATAATTTTTTTTTAGGGTCAAGATAAATTGAATGCTTGCCTGAATATTTTTTTGATTTAGAAACATCTGAAATATTATCAATATAATTGAAAATATCTTCTCCATTTTTAATAATAGTATTTATGTTAGTTTTTTCCCTGCCTATTTTATTATAAATTCTATTTAATTTGTGTTTTAAATTTTTTGAATAATTTTTTTTTCTAATATTTGAATAATTTTCACCTTCTATCTCAGGACATCCAGATAACACAGTTGCATTTTCACTTTTTAAATCAAAATTGTTTGTAAACTCGGGAATATAGCGTAAATGAATTAAATCATATTTTCTATTTTTCTTGAGCCAATTAAATATATAATCAACCCCATCTCTTGTTAAATCATCAGAAATAAAATCTAAATAAGTTGCTCCCCACTGCTGAGCAATAAATTCAATAACTGTATAGTGAAATATTTTTTTTAATTTTCTTTTTACAATACAGAAAGGGGCAATAGCACGGAGTTCATTATTATCGTTATAAAGAAAAAGAATTAATAATTTTTTATCATATCCATATTGGTTATTATCAATATGTCCAAAGTGTTTCCACCAGGTTCTCTGCCAAAGATAGGATGAAGTAATGTTTTTATTATCTACTTTTTTTTCAAAATTCATCCATTCTTCTTTTACAGAATCAAATTCTCTATCGCTTGTAATTACTTTTATCCTCATATATTTTCCTTAACCCAGTCCGCTAATTCACTTCCGGTGCAGTACCAAACATTTTTCTTTTTTAAATACTTAAAAATTGCTTTAAGACTTTCTTCATCATCTATAATATTGGGCGTTTGTTTTTTACCATCTTCTCTCGAGGGGCTTATGTGTTCCTGAATGGAGATTATTAAATTATTTTTTATCAGATAATCAATCTTTCTTAATTTCCATCTAATTATTAATGGTTTTAATATCTTCTTCAATATTCCTTTAATGCCTTTAGTTGGCTTGAATACAGAATTTAATAAACTTCCGGGTATTGTAGTGGGAATATCAACTACTTTATTTTTACCGAAGAATTTAACATTAAAAGCAGTTAAAGGATTTTCATCATTACCGTAATCAATTCCTTTTAAACCATCCACCGCCCCACGATTATAATATCTGCACCACCACTTAAATCCAGACTTATCTATACTTTCATCAGAAAATTGATTGGAGATATAGCCACAATATTTCCCGCCATTTGGAAAAGTTCCAATAGTATCTTTATAAATTTCTTTTCCTTTTCTAATTGTTTCTAACGCTTCATCTAATGATTTATAAGATTCCCATTCTTGTATAAAATCTTTTATCTCCTTATCTGGTGTTCCGTGTGTAGTGCCATGGTATGCAATTTCAAAGCGCTCGTCTTTGTGCAGCGTTTTAAAAAAGTTTTTGCTTTTTTTAGTTGCATTAATGGGATATGAGTTGTTTATTTTATTAATATCAATAACAACAGGTGACATTGAATCAGCTACAGTAAATAAAGTTGTTTTTATTTTAGGGTTTATTGAAAGTATTTCTTTATCTAAAAATTTAAAAACTCCATTATCATCAAAACAGGCATATCCATAATCATTTTCCGGTTGAATTTTTCCATCATTATTTGAATCTACCCATCGATTAGTAGGATCATCAATAAAAAAAAGGACAGGCGAATCAGCATTGTTTTTCCACTTATATTTCATTTTTGACCTTTGAAACAAAAAACAATCCATCTTCTAATTCAATTTGAGTACAGTGTTTATAATTAATTTTTCTTTTTATTATCTGCTTAATTTTCCAAAACATTCCTTTATTTTTTACAGATGGGCAATAATATCCCCAACTTACTTCTTGATAACCAAAACTATTTAATAATTGTTTCAATGTCTCAAATGAGTACCATAATTTATGTTCTTTGTTTAACCATTCTCTCTCATATTTTTTATTTAACATTAATTTTATTCGTTGTCTTGAATATACGTTTGGAGTTGTTATAATCAATAATGTATTATTATTCATTATCTTTTTTACAGATTCTAAAAACAATCCTGGATTTGATAAATGTTCAATTAATTCACCACAGACGATTACATCTGGGTTCTTAATAGGTAATTTTATTTTATCAATTGTTTCAACATTTCCATAAATAATATTATATCCAATATTATTTAATCTTTTAATTTCATCTTTTAAATAATCTATACCAATTACTTGTTGGGTTACCTGTTTTATCCTATAATGAAGCCAGTCTTTTTCTTTTACTTCTCTTCCTACCATTCTATGCTGTGTACATCCAAGATCTAAAACAACTTTACCTTTACAATAATTTACCACTGATTCTTTTCTATCATAAAATATATTTTTCATATTTTCCTTTTTAAAAATTATAAGTATTGTTTATCAAGCACCTTCTTATACACTTCCAAAATTTTTTCTGCATTATCTTCAAACTTAATATTCTCAATTCTCTTTTTTTCTTCATCATAATTTTCAATGACCTGAATTGTTTTAAAATATAAGCTATCAACACTTCTTTTTTCAAAGAGAATAGTTCCTTCAGGTCTTTTACATACGTCGCTGGTAATAGTGGGTTTTTTCAAAGTTAATGCTTCTCTTATAGATAATGCATCACCATCTGTATTAGTAGGACGAATAAACATATCACACAAATTTATCACAGCCGGATAAGCAACTGGTTCCGTATGGAAATGGAAGTATTTCTTAAGATCATACTTTTCAATTAATTTTTTCATTTTCTCAAAATATTCGTAATCACCGATATCGGGAATCACATAGATAAATCCAATATCCCGGTATCCGTTATCAACCAGTCTTTTCATTAATTCGATTGATAAATCAATCCCATATAAATCATAGTCATTATAAAAAGAAATTCGGAAAGCATTGGCAGTAATGAGAAACTTGTATTTTTTTCGGATGTTTTGAAGGGATTCCGGCAACCAACTCACATCCATTTCATCCAGTGCAGGTGGAATAAATGCAGGAATAACTTCTACATATTCGGATTTGACACCCAAAGAGACAATCTTCTCCTTTATTTCAGGACTTACGGCGATAAAATAAACTCTCACTCTAGTTGCTAACCAGAATGCGAATTTACTCCATAAATCGAAATCTTTTAGGGAATATCTAAAACTGTGAAGAGTAAATATTATCTTTTTATCTTTTAGAATAGATAGTAAGGAAAATAGAATCAGTGATTTCGGACTGTAATTATGGCAATGAATAACATCCTCTATGCCATGTAAAAGTTGATCTATCAGCCATGTTGACATGCTTTTCATAATTATTACATTGTTTTCTTTCTTAAACACACCACTATTCTCATAAACAGTACAAGTTACACCATCTTTCTCAAACCGTTTATTTAGTCTTTTAATATGAATGGAACGCCCACCATAAGGTGGAGGATATATCCCTACCAATGCTATTTTCATTTTACTGCTCTCTCATAAAATATTCTTCTATAATATGGCACATTTTCATAGGCATGCCATAATAATCGTTACAATTGCTGTATCTGATATTCTTCCAACTTTCCCTTACTCCACCACTGGGATTCTTGCAAAAAGTTATAAGTATCCCAAAAGACTTTACCATAACGCAAACGAGAAGGGATAGAACCATAGATATATTTAAGCCCTTGTTTTATTGGATGAGGGAGTCTCCTTGCTGCTGTCTTTATATTCATATTTTTTCTTCTACTTCAAAGCTTATATTTGTGGCTTGAATTAATTGCCAGAGTGGTATGGGATAGCCATCGCCTTCTTTTATACTTTTTGCAAATTGGATCATCTCTTCATAATGTCCTTTATGCTGAACCTTCGTTCCCATATTTTTTATTTTAGTTCCAAAAATCTCCAGCTCTTTATAATCATTCAAATGAATAATCTTACCATCTACATAAATGTCCATTTGTTCTTTAGTGACTTCCTTAGTACCAAGTGATGTATATACTAAATTGCAAACCGAACCATCCTTATATTTTATTATAGCAACAAAATTATCGTTCCTGGCATAGTTTTCTGTTTTGGGATTAATAGACGAAGCAGAAACAGATTCATTTTCACTTTCGGTTAAAAAATTGAAAAGATCATAAATATGGCAGGCTTCACCTATATTTCTACCTCCACCCTCTTCTGTGTGTACCCAGTGTTCTTTAGGAATGAAGCCAGCATTCATTCGGTAATTTATAATCATTGGGTTCTGTCGATTCCCTATTACTTCTTTTATTCTCTGAGCATAGGAGGAAAATCTCCGATTGAATCCAACCATAAAAGGAACTTTTGTCTCCTCCAAAACCTGAACTAATTTCTTAAGTTCTCCTCCATTTAAAGCCATAGGCTTTTCCACAAATACTGCTTTACCTGCCTTCGCTGCCTCAATTGATATTTGAGTATGCAAGTTATGTCTTGTGGCAATAATTGCCATATTAACATTTTTGTCTTTTAGAACTTCTCTAAAATCTGTAGTTGCATAGGAAGAACCATATTCCTTTGCAATTGATTTAGCATTATTACCATCTTTATCGGAAATAGCGTAAATATTATAAAAATTATTCAACTTCTTGAGATTGGGTAAGTGTGTTCCTTTGGCGAAACCTCCAGCTCCTATTAAAGCTACATTAATCTTTTCTTTTGAAATTTTTTTAGTAGTAGAAACAATCGTTTTTCTTTCCAAGACTGATTCTTTGTTATATTCTAAAAGTACTATTAAAGGTCTAGAACCTCCTATTTTTAATTCTTCGTAAGCTTTCGATGCATTTTCAATAGGATAGACTTTCTCAATAAGCGGTTTAATATTTATCTTCTTATCTTTCAAAAGACAAAGATATTCTTCCATATTTCTGTTTTCTGTCCATCGAATATAAGCATAGGGATAATCCTTACCGTATAGTTCATATTGTTCATCATAGCGACCAGGACCATAAGAAGTTGAGATGAGGACATCCAATTCTTTCTTGTAAAACTCCTCTCTTCTAAGATTAAGTCCTACGGCACCGACAATAACTACTCTACCTTTTTTACGGCACATTTCCATTGCTTGATTTATAATTTCGCTGTTTTCCGTTGAAGCTGTGATAATGACCGAATCCACACCAAATCCATCGGAAAATCCAATTACCTCATCTATAATATTATCCTCACCGGGATTTAATCCTCTATCTATTCCCAGAGAAAGTGCAATATCAACTCTTTTCCGATCTATATCAATACCAATTACTTTAGATCCATTTGCTTTTAACATTTGAGAAGTCAATTGACCTAAAATACCAAGTCCGATAACTGCAACATATTCTCCTAATCTGGGATCCGCACGACGTACCCCCTGCATAGATATACTACCTAAGGTCACAGTAGATGCGATATCAAGCGGTAAATCCTGAGGAACTTTAACCATAAGATTTCTAGGGACAGCAATAAATTCAGCATGATTGGCAATCCCTGCTCCAGCACAAGCTGCCCTATCCCCCTGCTTAATATCCTTTATTTCCTTGCCCACTTCAAGAACAAGACCGGAAGCAGAATACCCGATAGGTTTTGCTATATCTGTTTCACTCTTTACCCGAACAATTGTTTTTTTTAAACCCTGGGTTCTTATCATTTCAAGTACTTTCTTAACATTTTGAGGCTTTTTTAGAGCCTTTTTATATAAAGATTCTCCTGAACTTTTAACTCCTGCCACCTCTGTCCCAGTAGAAATACAGGAGTAATGAACCTGAACTAAGATTTCCTGGTCTCCAACAAGGGGAGCTGGCACATCTTCTACTTTTATAGAGCCTTTACTAACTAGAATTTGCTTCACGAAAAACCTCTTCTTGTTTTCTTAACAATATTAAATTTAATATAGGCAGTGGATGTATTAATATCATATTTGTCCATTATTTTCGAACGTGAATTTAGGGGGAATGGGGGAAAAGTCAAGGGGATGCGAATAGCTGGAGCTATTCGCATAGTTAGGAGGGTTAGGAAGTTAGAAGGTTAGGAGGATTCTTTTCTTCCTTTAAGATATTTAACCAGGCTGTGTGTTCTGCTATTTAGTGTCTTAATATCTAAAAGTAAACTATCGATATCTGATGAGAATTCGAGATTTCTACTTATTATTAGTTGAGTCTCTAGCTCTGATAACGAACCAAGTGATATGTATATATATCTAATATATTCGGTGATTGAATCACGGGCTGCCCCCTCAGAGATGTTTGAGGGATACGAGACTGCCGCTCTTCTCATTTGAGATGTTAATCCATAGAGTTCCTCATCCGGAAAATCCTTTGTTAACTTGTATATTTTTGTAACAAGCTTTATCCCTTCCTTCCATATTTCTAAATCTTTATGTGTTTTTGTATTTTTCCCTTCCACTTCTTCTCCTTTTTTGTTTTTTAATTTTAACGCCCTAACGCTCTAACTCTCTAACAATTTTATTTTTTTATGTCTTCGAATTTTTCAATTTTACTCATTTATTGAGTTTAGATTCCGATTTAAAAACGTCTACTATTCTTTTGGCGGTTTTTCCGTCCCACAAGGGTAATCCTTCGGATTGTTTTGTTTCGCCTTCAAGGATTTTAAAAGCTTCTTCTGTTATGTGCTTGGGGTCTGTTCCCGTTAAAACATTGGTTCCTTTTGTTATTGTGAATGGTCTTTCTGTGTTCTCTCTAATCGTTAAACAAGGAATATTTAAGAAAGTTGTTTCCTGTTGAATGCTTCCTGAATCGGTTAAAACAAATTTTGAATTTTTGTATAATCTTAAGAATTCACGGTAAGATAAAGGTTCGATAATTTTAATGTTTTTGCTTTCAGGATAAAATTGAAATTTTTTCATTTTGTTTACAGTTCTCGGGTGAGCCGGGAATATTATAGGGATTTTGTTCGCTATTTTATCGAGGGCGTTTAATATTCCTTTGAAAATTTCAGGGTCATCAACATTACTCGGTCTGTGTAAAGTAAGCGTAGCATAGGTGTTATTCTTTAATTCAGGTAATGGCGGTTTGTTAATATCCGGGGTTTTTCCCATTTCCCATAAAAGAGTATCTATCATGATATCTCCGACAAGAAATATTTTTTCTTCGGGTATCCCTTCCTTTTTGAGATTTTCATTTGCTTCTTCTGCGGGTGTAAAAAGATAATCGGAAATTGTATCGGTTAAAAGTCTATTTATTTCTTCGGGCATTTTTCGGTCGAAACTACGTAATCCTGCTTCTACGTGTGCCAGTGGGATATGTAATTTCGCGGCAACGAGTCCACAGGCAATTGTGGAGTTTACATCACCTACTACGACAACAAGATCTCCGCCTTTCTTAATGATAAATTCTTCAAATTTTTGCATTATCTTTCCGGTTTGCTCTCCGTGATATCCTGAGCCGACCTCGAGATTTATATCGGGCTCACATATTCCAAGTTCTTCAAAAAAACATTTTGACATGTTTGTATCATAATGTTGACCTGTGTGAACAAGAATTTGTTCGAATTCTTTGTATTTTGAAGCTTCTCGCATTATTGGAGCTACTTTCATGAAGTTTGGTCTTGCTCCGACTACATAAATAATTTTCAAACTAATCTCCTGATTTGTTTTGTGATATGTGGTATGTGATAAACTCAGTGGTATGTGATAAACTGAGTGGTATGTGATATGTGGTCTGTGGTTGAAAGCTTCTAAATTGCATTTTCACATATCTCCTGCCTTGGTTTCACAATCATCTTCTATCTCACTATCCAATATCCCAACCTCTAAATATCATATTTATCCATTATTTTCGAACGTGAATTTAGGGGGATTAGGGGGAAAGTCAAGGGTTGGCGAATACCTGGAGCCAATCCAGAGTTAGGAGGTTAGAGGGTTCGTTGCTTCGCAGCGTAGATGCGTAAATGAGTAGAAGCGTTAGAGCGTTAACCCCGCTTCCCATCCAAATATTTGATCAGATTAAGTGTTTTTCTGCGTAAGGCTTCAACTCATTTGAGATGTTAGTCCATAGAGTTCTTTATTCGGAAATTTTTTTGTTAACTTGTATATTTTTGTAACAAGCTTTATCCCTTCCTTCCATATTTCTAAATCTTTATGTGTTTTTGTGTGTTTTCCTTCCATTTTCTTCTCTTCTTTTTCGTTTGTTGTAATTTCTACTTCCTAACATTCTAACTCTCTAACACTCTAACAATCCTTCGGATTTGATGTCTTCGAATTTTTCTATTTTACTCATTTATCCTCCATTTTTGTTTTCTGGGAAATGAAATATTTTTTGATAAGCGCGAATTAAATCTTGTCTAAATTTCCGTACCTTTCTTAATTATATTTACGTAATCTACAAACTGAAATTTCTTGTATCTCTTTTTTCCTGTAATCTCTTTAAGAATACCAATTTTCTCAAATTTGTTAATTATTGTATTGGCAGTTTGTTTTGTGATTTTTATTTTTTTCGAGATTTCATTTGTACTTATCAAGGGTTTTTCAAATAATAAATCTATAATTCTTACAGCATAGATGCTGGATACAGAATTTTCGTAAAGCATTGTAATCGTTTCATCTTTTAAAGCAATTATTTTTCTAGCGGTTTCGGTTGCTTCCTCTGCTGTTTCAATTGCTCCCCTGAGAAAGAATTCAAGCCAACTATTCCAAACGCCTGTATTTCTTACTTCCATTAATTTGTTATAATATTCTTTCCTGTTTTTTTTGAAATAAAAACTCATATAAAGTATCGGTTTTTTAAGAGCTTTTTTCCATAAAAGAAAAAATACTATTAAAAGTCTTCCAATTCTTCCATTTCCGTCAAGGAAAGGATGTATGGTCTCAAATTGAGAATGTATCACCGCGCTTTTTATTAACGGAGGATTTTTATCTTTACTGTAGAAATACTTTTCGAGATTGCTCATAAATGAGAGTATTTTATCCG